>OGFF01000440.1_pt1 | contig 60089 bp, 43 predicted proteins | sample 1570751 | NCBI WGS metagenome assembly OGFF01 (sample SAMEA2581951, study PRJEB24529) | metagenome | biome: Human gut stool | place: China | collected 2011 | reverse complement strand
TGGTAAGGCTGAGGTCACGGGTTCAATTCCAGTTGGAAGCTCCATAACTTTTTATTTTAACAGCCTTTAAATTTATGGCTGTTTTTTTATTATAAAATGGAAAATTGACATTTTTATGTAAATAAATTATAATAGAGATAGTGAATTGTTTTTATTACAGCAATTCTGATACTTATTGTATTGGGAGGTGCTGTAATGCCTCCTAAATTTTTTTTATTAAATGGAGGTAAGCTTTATGGCTACATATTCTGAATTAAAAAACAAAAAAATCAACCTTAATGAAATTGGTGGTAGAGAAGTCTCTATCGAAGAATTGGTAAATGAAGTCATCTGCAATCGGAGAAAAAACTTTCTTGAGATAGTGACCTCACTTTCCACGGGTGATGTTTCCCGTTTCAAGTGTTTCGATGCTCTCACTTTTAACTCAATGTTACACGACTTTTCCGAAACTTTTAGTAACTTTAGTTATGAAGGTGAAGTTGAGTTTAATGTAATCGTCGGTGAAGACTGGCTTTGGCATTTGAAAACAAATATAAGCCTTGTAGAAGATTCGTCCGAATTTGGGCAATTCGTTTTTCATACAGAAATTCTGTCAGATCCTAAAAAAGAACATATTAACAGTCTAAATGGCATAATGATGAGGATTGAAATGGTAAACAATTGCTTGCGTGAACTTTCTGTTGATGAAATCGCAGAAAGAATGAACGCTGTTTTGTAAGATTCAGAATTGAAACCAAATTAAGGAGAAAGATGTGCTCTTCTCTCCTTAATTTGGTTTATTTACAAAAAAATAGAACCCGCATATTTCTATACAGATTCCACCTTTGCATTCATTATATTTCTTTCCAAAACCAGTCTAAACTATTGTCTATACTTCTTATATTGTTCTTTTTAGCTTCTAGATCATCTACCCATAAATATGAGAAGAATGTAACTAATATAAATAAGAAATCTATCGCTAGACATTTATATAGTGTTCCTGCTAAATATGCATAGTCAGTTGGTAAAGTTGATACTTGAACAACATGAACTATTAACAATGCTAAAAAAGATATTAATGGTACTACAGCTACCGAACTTCTTTTTATTTCTTGTCCCAAAAATATTAATAGTGCTGTTGCTAAAACAACTAACAATAATGTTAATGGATTAGTTAAATCAAATATAAACATATATTTTCCCCCTATCTTTTGTTTATTATCGGTTGAATTCATAATATCATTTTTATATATTTTTTTCAACCTTTTTTCATTACTTTTATATTTCGTTTTTGTTACAGAATTATTACATTAAATATTTAAACCATCAATTGTTTCTTTTATTATTTTACAGCTGTTATCAAATTTTGCTTGATCTTCCTCATTTAATGGTAATTCTAAAATTTCTCTAACTCCTTTTGATGTTATAATTGCAGGAACACCTACATATATGTCTTTATGTCCATATTCTCCACTTAAATAAGTAGAAACTGTAAGTATTGATTGTTCATCATTTAATATTGCTTTTACAAGTCTTGTTAAGGCCACACCTATTCCGTAATATGTTGCTTTTTTCTTTTCTATTATTTCATAAGCCGCATTTTTCACATCTTCTCTAATTTGTTCTAAGCTTTGAAGTGATTGATGCCTTGCTTTTGCAATATCTGTTAATTTTTTGCATCCAACATAACAATGTTCCCAAGGAACAAATGATGAATCTCCATGTTCTCCCATTACATAAGCGTGTGTATTTTTAGGGCTTATTTTTAATCTCTCCCCTAATAAATATCTTAATCTTGCAGTATCAAGCATAGTTCCAGAACCTATTACTCTTCCTGCTGGAAGTCCAGATACTTTTTGTACTACATAAGTCATTATATCAACAGGGTTACTTGCAACCACAAATACTCCTTTAAATCCTGATGCCATAACATTTTCTACAACCGATTTCATTATTTTACTATTTGTATCTACAAGTTCTAGTCTTGTTTGACCGCCTTGCTTTTGAGCTATTCCAGCTGTTATCACTACTATATTTGCATCTTTGCATTCATCATATTCACCATATTTTATTTCCATTTTTGATGGCGCATAAGCTATTCCATGTGCTAAGTCTAAAGCTTCTCCTTGTGCTTTTTCTTTTAGTACATCTATTAGTACCAATTCATTTGCTCCTCCTTGATTAAATAGTGAGTATGCAAAACTCATTCCTACAAATCCTGTTCCTACTAAAACTACTTTTCTTTTTTCCATAATAAAACTTCCTTTCTTTTGCTGACAGGGACCATTGGGGTAGGTTCTTTTTGGTCCCATTTTGACAAAATTATATAACAAATTTAAAATGGGACCAAAAAGAACCTACCCTAATGGTCCCCCTCTACATCTTATTAGGCATTTCCATCCCTAATAATTGTGCACCTTGTTTTAAAACAACTCCCACACAATATGTTAAATAAACTCTAGCATCTTGAAGGGACTTATTTTCATTAATAATTTTATTTTCATTGTAAAATGAACTGTAAGCTTTTGCCAAATCAATTAAATATCTTGCTAAAATTGAAGGCTCATTCTTATCTACTACCTGTTTTAAAGTATCTCCAAAATTATAAATTATATTTATCAATCTTAAAGAATATTCATCTTTCAAGTTTTCAAAATCTATATTTTCTAAATTTGGCACACTTCCAGCTTTTTCTAAAACGCTTTTTGTTCTAACATAAGTATATTGGATATAAGGTCCTGTTTCCCCTTGAAAATTTAGTACTTCGTCCCAATCAAAAACTTGGTCTTTTATTCTGTTTGTTGCTAAGTTGTTAAATACTACTGCACCAATTCCAACTTTTTTTGCAACTTCTTCTTTGTTTTCTAGATTTGGATCTTTTTCCTCTATAATTTTTTGAACTCTTGAAACTGCTTCATTTAGTAAATCCTCAAGTTTTACAACAGTTCCCTCTCTTGTTGACATTTTCCCAGATTTTAGTCTTACCATTCCATATGATACGTGTTCCAAGCCTTTTAGGTATTTTTCATCTAAGCCTAAATATTTAGCCGCTCCAAATATTTGTCTAAAATGTAAATCCTGCTCATAAGCAACAACATATAAACATTTATCAAAGTCATAAGTTCTTGCTCTATAAAGTACAGCAGCTAAGTCCCTTGTATCATAAGTTGTAGATCCATTTGATTTTACAACCATACAAGGTGTATTAATTCCTTGGTCCTCTAACTCTATTATTTTTGCTCCATCTGATTCTATTAAATGTCCAGATTTTTGTAAGATTTCAATTGTTTCTGGCATTTTATCTGTATAAAATGATTCTCCATTCCATGAATCAAATGTAGTTCCAAGCATATCATAAATTCTTTGGAATTCTTTTAAACTTAAAGTTTTAAATTTGTTCCATATTTCTAAGCAATATTCATCATTATTTTCAAGTTTTCTAAAATTTTCCCTACATGCATTTAATACATTTTCATCTTCTTTACAAAGGTTATTTATTCTTACATATAGGTCTAGCATATCGTCAATTGGGTGTTCAGCAAAACTGTATTCATTTCCCCATAGTTTGTAACCTTCTATCATCTTTCCAAATTGTGTTCCATAATCTCCAAGATGATTTATTCCTGTTACATTGTATCCTAAATATTTATAGATATTATAAAGTGCTTGACCAATTCCGGTTGTTCTTAAATGCCCTATATGGAATGGTTTTGCAATGTTTGGAGATGAATATTCTACTATTATATTTTTACCTTTTCCTATTTCAGATTTTCCATATTCTTTATTTTGAGAAATTTCTTCTAAAACTGTTTTTATTTTTGCTTCTTTATTTACAAAAAAGTTTAAGTATCCACCTGCTATTTCTACTTTTGTAATTATGGTTTCATCAAATTTTAAATTTTCTTTTATTTCATTTGCAATTACAGGAGGCGCTTTTCTTAAAGTTTTTGCAAGTCTGAAACATGGAAAAGCATAATCTCCATTATTTATGTCCTTTGGAATTTCTATATATGATGCTAATTCTTCTTTTGGTACAGATATTGCTTTTGAAATTTCTTCTGCAATTATTTGTTTAAAATCTATCATTTTTTCACGTCCTATTCTTCAAAATAATCTAACTTCATTGCTTCTTTAACTTTTTTCATAGTTTTAGCAGCTTCTTTTCTTGCTTTTTCAGTTCCTTCTTTTAAAACCTTGTCTATTATTTCTGGATGTTGTTCTAAATATTCTCTTTTTTCTCTCATAGGTCTTAAAAATTCAGCTGTATTTTTAGCTAATTGCTTTTTACAAGCAACACATCCTCTTTTTCCTGCTCTACATTCTTCGCAAACTGCCTTGCATTCTTCCTCAGAACTAAATAATTTGTGATAATATGAAACCATACAAACATCTGGATTTCCTTTATCATCTTTTCTTATTCTATTAGGGTCTGTTACCGCACTCATAACCTTTTTAGTTATCTCATCCTCACTATCAGAAATATATATAGCATTTCCTAAAGATTTACCCATTTTTTCATTTCCATCTAAACCTTTAATTCTTCTATTTTGCGATAAATATATTTCTGGTTCTTTTAATACATCTCCATATATAGAATTAAATTTTCTAACTATTTCTCTACATTGTTCTATTAATGGTTCTTGGTCCTCTCCTGCTGGTACTATTTCTCCATCTAAAACTGTAATATCTGCTGCTTGACTTACAGGATATCCTAGAAATCCATAAGTTACACTTTCTCCAAACAAATCCTTTTTTTGTGCTAATTCTGTTTTTACTGTCGGATTTCTTTGAAGTCTTGATATTGTAACTAAATTTGAGTAAAACACTGTAAGTTCTGCTGTTTCTGGTATCATTGACTGTATATATATTGTTGCTTTTTCAGGATCTATTCCACAAGATAAATAGTCTATTACAAGTTCTCTTACATTTTTTCTTACTTTATCTGGATTGTTGAAATTGTCTGTTAATGCTTGTACATCAGCTACTAGTATATATGTTTCATATTCATCTTGTAACTTTACTCTATTTATTAATGAACCAAAATAGTGTCCAATATGCAATCTTCCTGTTGGTCTATCTCCTGTTACTATTCTTTTTTTCTCCATTTCTTCCTCCTTTTTTTGCATTTGGGACGGTTCTTTTTCGGAAAAAGAACCGTCCCAAATCAGAAATTTTAACGGCTCAATTCATAACCTTCTTTACTATCTTTTATACTATAACCTAAAGCCAAAATCTCATTTCTAAGTCTATCAGACTCTGCCCAATTTTTCTCTTGTCTTGCTTTCAATCTTTCCTCAGCAAGTTTAAGAACTTCTTCTGGGATTTTCTCTTGATTTTCACTTTTTTTATCTAAGCTCAAAGCCAAAACTGTATCGAATTTATCCAAAAGCTTAGCTAATTTTTTAGATTTTTTAGGATTTTTTACAACATCCCAAACTACACTCATTGCAAGTGGCATATTTAAGTCATCATTTATAGCTTTATGAAAATTTTCCTCATATTTAGAAATTTCTTCATCTAATATATCTTCATTTCCCTCAAGATGTTTTTGATATCCAGCTCTTAATTTTTCTAAAGCCTTTTGGCTAGCCTCAATTCCTTCCCAAGTAAAATTCAATTTTGTTCTATAACTACTTGAATATGTAAATAGTCTGTAGGTTAATGGGTCATATCCTTTTTGGGTTATATCTTTTAGTAAATAAACATTGTTTAAGCTTTTCGACATTTTTCCACCATTTATTAATAAGTATTCCCCATGTATCCAGTATTTTGCTGGTATTTTGCCACATGCACCTTTGCTTTGTGCAATTTCGTTTTCGTGGTGTGTTGGAATTAAGTCAATTCCTCCTGTATGAATGTCAAATTGTTCGCCTAAATATTTTTGCCCCATTGCTGAACATTCTATGTGCCATCCTGGATATGATAATCCCCATGGGCTTTCCCATTTCATTATGTGATTTGGTTTTGCTTTTATCCATAATGCAAAATCATAGGGATTTCTTTTTTCTGTATCTACATCAACTCTCGCTCCTGCTTTTTGGTCTTCAAGCTTTATTCCTGATAATATTCCATATTCATCTAATTTTGATACATCGAAATATATTGCTGTAGATGTTTCATAAGCATAGCCATTTTCTAATAGTTTTTGTACATATTTTATCATATCTTCTATATGGTCTGTAGCTTTACATACAACTTCCGGTGTTTCTACATTTAGTTTTTCTAGGTCATCCATAAATAATTTCGTGTAATATTTTGCAATTTCATAAGGAGTTTTTTGCATTTCTCTTGCTGATTTAAGCATTTTATCTTCTCCCTCATCTGCATCTGATACTAAATGTCCAACATCTGTTATATTCATTGTATGTTTTATTTTATATCCATTATATTTTAGAACTCTTCTTATTAAATCATTCATTATGTATGTTCTCATATTTCCAATTGAAGCATCTTTATATACTGTTGGCCCACATGAGTACATTCTAACTTCTTCTTTGTTTATTGGTTCAAATTTGTCTTTTGATTTTGTTAAAGTGTTGTAAAAATATATATCCACTGTCCTATCACTTCCTTTTTTAGTTTATTAGGATACAGTAAAGCTCTTACTGTATCCTTTTATTTATTATTCATTAGTTTTATTTTCAGTAGTTGGTGTTGTGTTACCTGAACCCGCTGTATTTTCTTTTTCAGTAGTTGTATTTTTGCCGTCATTTCCAGTTGTGTTTTCTGCAGGCTTTTCTGGCTCTTTTACAGGTTCTTTTGCTTTTACAGTTATTGTTCTTGTTTTTGTTGCTGTTTTTCCATTAGAATTTTTTACTGAATATGTTATTGTATATTTTCCAGCTTTTGATGTATTTACTGAACCTGACATTGATATTTTACTTGATATATCTCCATCTTTATCATCTTTTGCGGTTGCTCCTTGTTCACTATATGTGTCTCCTACATTTAATGTAATATGACTTTCTCCATTTAATGTAATTACAGGTTCACTATCATTATTCTTGTTAGACTTTCCGCTGTTTGATGCATTGTGAACTGTACAATAAGTTGTTGGTGCACTTGTAGATGATGAACCATTTGTTTTCCATAGTCCTAATCTTTCTTTTTCAACAGTATATGAATGGTATTTTGTTACTTTATTCGGACAAAATTCGTTTGCAAGCAATCCTGTTTCGCTACAAACTTCAACAGAATTTGAGTGTCCATCACAATCTCCTGGAACCTTTCCTTCTACAAATACTTCTTGATATGTATCTGAGCACTTACTTGTAGCTTTTTTTCCAGATACTCTACATATTGTTTCTGTAACTACACCTGATGGTTGATTAAATGTTGATTTGTCTTTTCCTTCGTGTACTTTTGACATAACAGCAGACCAAATTCTTCCTGCAACATTTGTTGCTCCAGATACTTCTTCGTTTTGGTCAAAACCATACCAAGTAGCTGCTGTATAATAATTTGAAAATCCACATAGCCATTTATCATAGTTACTATTTGTTGTTCCTGTTTTTGCTGCAACATCTATTCCAGATATTTTACAATATTTTGCAGTTCCTGCGCTATCTTCTACAACTGATTTTAATAAACTCTTTATTACATATGCTGCTTGTTCAGATATTACTTCTTGACTATCTTGTTTTCCTTCTAAAACTGTATTTCCGTCTGGATCTGTAACTTTTGTATAAAACATAGGTCTCCTATATGTTCCGTTATTTGCAATTGTAGCATAAGCTCCTGCCATTTCAAGTGGTGTTATACCGTTTGTAAAACCACCTATTGATACAGCTGCTAATGCTTGTTTATCTGCATCTGTTAAGGTTGTAACTCCCATTTTTTCTAGGTATTCTGCAGATTTCGCAGGTGTTAATTCATCAACAACTTTAATAAATGGTATGTTTTGTGAGGTTGTTATTGCACTTCTAATAGATATTAATCCTTTAAATGCATTATAATCTTTTGGTGTCCAGCCTTTTATTCCAAAATCTGTTGAATTATCGTCATAAATTGTTGCAGGTGTAATTACCCCCTCATTTATTCCGGGTACAAGTGATGTTAATGGTTTTATTGAAGATCCTGTTTGTCTTGGGCTTTGTGTTGCTCTATTTAACCCTCTTGATTCGTTCTTTTCTCCAAGTCCACCTTCAACTCCTACAACATATCCTGTTGAATTATCTATTATAACCATTGCTGATTGTGATGTTGCTCCATCTACTTTTTTAGATTTTCTTATGTAATCTTTGCTTTTATTTACCATAACTTCATCCATTTTAGATTGAAGTGCTGTATCTTGTGTTGAGTAAATTGTAAGTCCACTACTGTAAACATAAGTTGATGCTAGGCTTTTTGATATTCCTTTTTCTTTTGCAACATCTTCTATTACTTGTGATATTGTTGCATCTGTATGATAAGAATATATTGAGCCTAAATTTTCTGCTTTTTGGAATGGTAATCCATCTTCAACTTTTTTTACCGCTTCATCATATTCATTTTGCTGAACCATTCCTAATTCTAGCATTTTTCCTAATACTGTTTTTGTTCTCTTTTTAATTAATTCTGATTTATCTTTTTCCCCATAAGGATTATATGAATTTGGTGAATTATTAATTCCTGCTAAGAATGCACATTCTGCTAGGTCTAAGTCTGATGCTGATTTGTTAAAATAATATTCAGCTCCAACTTCTACACCTAAATTGTTACTTCCACCAACAAATATTATATTTAAGTATAATTCTAATATTTGGTCTTTTGATAGCATTCTTTCTATTTGATAAGCTTTCGCCCATTCTTTTACTTTTCTTATTACTCCTTCTTTTCCAGATCTTTCATCATCTTTTGTTATGTTTTTAACTAATTGTTGTGTTATTGTACTACCACCAAATGATGATTTTCCTGCGTGTATTACATATTGTGCAACAGCTGCTGCTGTTCTTTTAAAATCTACACCATTATGTTTATAGAATCTTTCATCTTCTATTGCAACATAAGCATTTTTTAGATTTTCTGGCATTTGGTCTAATTTTATTATTTTTCTGTTTTCGTCTCCACTTAGTTCTGCTAGTTTGTTTCCATCTTTATCTAACACAACTGAATTTGATGAACCTATTACTAGTTCTTCTTTTGTTATTTCGAAGTCATCACCCCATCCTCCATATAACATTCCTACTACAATACCTGTTCCTACAACTGCTATCATTATTATTAACAATAATAGTATTCTTAGAGCTACTGTAATTTTAGGATGTTTTGCTGAAAATTTCTTTTTGTCTTTTTTTACTAGTTCGTTTTTGCTATGTTTTTTATTTTTTCTTTTTTTATCGCTCATTATTTTTTGTTATATGTCAGTTTTCTTCTGGCATATTCCTCCCTTCTTTTTTGCTATGCTTAAATTCTCTTTAACTATATTAATTTAAGCATTTTTTGTCTTTTTTTAGACTTCTCTATTATATTATAATTTAATAAAAATTGCAATAGGGATATGTAGCAAAAAAGAGTAAAGATTTTATTAAGATAGTTTTCCCCTAAAGGAACCAACTACAAATCATTTACCCAATTTACCTCAACTCCATTATAAAAGTGTTTAATAATTTCCTCACAATTGCTTCCAGCTTTAGCCATACTATCCGCTCCTGTTTGACTCATACCAACTCCGTGTCCATATCCTAAAACCTTAAATTTTATTTTATCTCCATCAATTTCAAAAGAAAAATTAGTAGACTTTAATCCAAATAAAGTTCTTGCTTCTGTTCCCGCAATCTGAATATTTCCAAGTTTAATCGTTCTTACTCTGCCACTTTCTGTATATTCTAAAATTTGAATACTATTTGGATCATCAAAATTAATTTCAAAATCTTGATGTTTTTCCTTAATCTTATTTATAAATTCATCTTTTGTTAACTCCACCCCAGAGGAGTATTGCGTATACCCGTCCTCTCCCGAAGTCTGTACGCTTTTTAGATATGGAAAATTATCTCCTCCCCATACATTATTTGCTGTTTCTGTTGTTCCTCCACTATTAGAATGGAAAAACGCATCTATTGGACTACCATTATATGTAATTATCTTTCCTTGAGTAGCATCTACCGCTTCTGTAATTTTATTCCAATTAGCTTCTGCCTCATTTTGGCTCCACTTAGCAAGCCTATCTTCCTTAGAAATCCAAGCTTGGCAACATCTATAATCATCACAAATATCTGCATTTTTATGTTTTCCGTGCACTATGTATTATTTGATAAATTGTATATGTTCTTGCAACAATAGCCTGTGCCTTTAATGCTTCCATTTCATAACTTGCTGGCATCTCGCTAGATACCACTCCATAAAGATAATCATCTAAATTAATCTCCTCTGTTTGCTCTGTTTTAGAATGATACAATTTTATTGTTTTATATTTTGAATAATCATATTTCTCAAATTCTTTTTTGTTTTCACTTGTTTCTTCTAAAGTTTGTACATTTTCTTTTTTCCTTTTTTTAGTACATAAATTAGGCAACACTATTATTATTAAAATAAAGATAATAATATATTTTATAATTTGCTTCATAAATAATGCTCCTTATTCTTCTTTGTACATTACTATGTTTTTTATTAAAATTTATGCGAGTTCTTTTTTCATTTTCTCTAAAATTCTTTTTTCTATTCTTGATACTTGTACCTGTGAAATTCCTAAAATCTTCCCAACTTCAGATTGTGTTTTATCTTTATAATATCTTAGTAAAATTATTTCTTTGTCTCTTTTTTCAAGAGAATTTATAATTTTATTTAATACTATTTTATTGGTAATAAGATTTGCTTCATCTTTATTACTTTTAAGAGTATCTAAAATATTTAACTCATTTCCATCTTTATCGCTAGAATAAATATTTTCCTCAATTGAATTTACTGGCAAACTGCTATCTAAAGCTAATGTAATTTCTTCTTTTGGAACCTTTAAAATCTTCGATATTTCCCCGTAAATTTGGCTCTCTTCCTTTTTTTGCAACCCACTCTTTTTGGAGTTCTATAATTTTTCTATTTAAATCTTTTAGACCTCTGCTAACTTTTATAGGTCCATCATCTCTAATAAATCTTTTAACTTCACCTAAAATATACGGAACCGCATAAGTAGATAATTTTACCTCGAAATTTATATCAAAATTTCGAACTGATTTTATGAAACCAATCATTCCAATTTGATATAAATCTTCTAGTTCATAGCCTCTTCCTGTAAATCTTTTTACAATGCTCCAAATAAGGCCTTGATTGTTTTGAACTAAATCTGCCATTGCATCTTTGTTACCTATTTGGGCTTTTTTTATTTCATTTGTAATTTCATCTACCACTTATATTACCCCCTTAGAGCCTCTTCTAAAGTGGTTATTTGGTCATCTTTTGGAATTTCTTTTATTGTTTTTTTCATTGTTATTTTCGTTCCAAGTCCTAATACTGATTCAACATTTAATTCGTCCATAAAACTTTCCATTATAGTAAATCCCATTCCTGACCTTTCTAAATTTGGTTTACTTGTATATAATGGTTGTTTTGCCATCTCAATATTTTCTATTCCTTTTCCATTATCAGATATTTCTATTGTTACTTCTCTGTTTTTTATTTTACATTTTAAATTAATTATTCCTATTCTATCTTCATATCCATGTACTATTGAATTTGTAACCGCTTCTGATACAGCTGTTTTTATATCTGATATTTCCTCTATTGTAGGGTCTAAACTTGCAACAAAGGCTGCAACTGTTATTCTTGCAAAAGCTTCATTATTTGATTTGCTTAAAAATTCCAATTTCATCTCATTATCGTTTATCATATAACTTCCTCCTCTTTGTTTTCTTCTAAATAATCTTTTGATAATTCAACTTCTGGTATGAGCCTTAAAACTCCGCTCATCTCAAAGATTTTTCTTACGCTTTCTGTTAAATTTGCTAGTGCCATTTTTCCACCTAGCATTGCTGTTTGTTTGTATCTTCCTATTACCATTCCAATGCCTGCGCTATCCATGAAAGTAACACTATCAAAATCAAATACAACTCTTTTAGGCATAAATCTTTCAATCTCATAATCTGCTCTCCTTCTTATATTTTTTACTTTGCATTCGTCAATTTCTTCTGTAATTTTAAATATCAGAAGCTTTTCTTGGCTATAATATTTGACTTCCATAAAACCTCCTTGTTTTCTTTAGATTTTTTGATGGTTTGTCCATCTTTTTTATTAGTGTAGCACTTTTTGGTGGAATATTTTGTCAAAATGTGGTGGGATTGTGATTTTTTTTATTTTATTTTTTCCAATTGATTTCAAGATTATACTTACTGTTATCGCATTGTTGTTGACATAATTCTTCGGTTGTGCTATTATATTTGGTGACATTTATTCATAATATTTTTACTTTTTTGTAAAAATTTTTACTAAATTACTCATACTAATTAGGAGGTTTTTTATGAATTTAAAAGAATCAATTTTAACTTTAAGTCGGTATCAGAAAAAGCTAGACGAAGAATATGCTGGTCTAAAGGCAGAACTTGAAAAAATAATGTTTGAATCACCGCATATCTATAAAAGGATATCGGTACCAAAATCTGATAGATATTATATTTATCCCTGTGTTCAAATAAATAATGGGATTTTTGAAATGGCAGCAAAAAATATTAATATAGATAATTTAACCATTACAAAAAAATATTCTATCAGCTGTGAAGAAATAATTTCTTTTGATGTAACTGAAGTTGCAACTTTGGAACCTAAGGAAATGGATATTACTATTCACGGAGTTAAAGTAAAAGTAAAAACTCACTTTTTTTCTAAAATAAACTATATTTTAAGAATTGAAAATTTTGAGTTCAAATTTACTAAGCGCTTTTTCTTGAATGATGTATTAAAACATTACCCTGAAAAAATCAACTTAAAAGATTTCCCTTGTCAACTTGATAATGTTACAATGAGAAATCAAAAAATACAAATCAATTTTACTTCTTCAGTTATGCCGTTTCATTTTAACACAGATACTAATATTTCTTTTTCAAATATTGTAAAAAAATATTTAGAATCTGGTAAAAGTACAGTTGAGCTTCCACTAGCAGACAACATAATCTGTAAAATTGAATTTACAAGTTCCAAAAGAGAACAACCCTTTTCAATTGATTTGAATTGCAATCGCTCTTCAGTAACTTTTTTAGGAGAATTTCAGATTATTAACTATTCTGCTAGAATTCTGCTTAACACACTAGTAGACCAGAGGAAAATTGTAGAGTTTTCTGGTGACGGATATGGCGTCGTTCTGACTGATATTCCCGACGAAGAGATTGAACTTAAGAAGATTTTAAATTCAAACTAGACAAAAAGGAGACTTAGGTTTAATTTTTCAGTTAAACCTAAGTCTCCTTTTAAAATTTGGAACGGTTCCTTTTTGAAAAAGGAACCGTCACCATTTTAAAATTTCTCAAGCATAAGCTTATATTTTTCAAGTTTTGCTCTTTCTTCATCCACTTTTTCCTTTGGTGCTTTATTTACAAAGCCTGGATTAGAAAGCATTTTTTCAGCTCTTTGGATTTCAAACTCTATTTTCTTTATTTCTTCTTCTTTTCTCTTAGCTTCTTCTTCTAAATCTACTAATCCATTTTGAGGAATATAAACCTCTATTCCTTCTCTTACAATATTTATTGCATTTTCTGGAATTTCGTCTGTTTTTTCTTTAACTATTAAGTTTTCTCCAAATCCTAGTTTAATTATGAAATCTCTTGATTCCTCAATTTCTTTAACATATTTTGTAACAAATATTAAATCTGTTTTTTTGCTTGGATGAACATTCATTTTCGCTCTTATGTTACGTATTTCAACAATTATATCTTTTAGTGTTTCAACAATTTTAGCATCACTTGCAAATTCTATATTTTCAGCTACTGGCCAATCTGATACCATAAGCTCCTTATTATCTGTATATTCTGATATAACCTCGTAAATTTTTGATGTTATAAATGGCATAAATGGATGTAATAATTTTAAGCTGTTGGAAAGTATATTTACTAGTATGTATGATACTTGTATCTTCTTATTTTCATCATCACTATATAATCTTGTTTTTGCCATTTCTATATACCAATCACAAAATTCATCTCTTATAAAGCTATAAATATTGTCTATTGCAATTCCAAGGTCATAGTTTTCTATATTTCTTGTTACTTCATTTATTAGAGTTTCTAATTTGTTTATTATCCATTTATCTTCTATTTCAAGCATTTTTCCATTATATTTTTTGTTTTCTAAAGCCTTTTCCTCAAATGCTTTTATTTTTTCTACTTCTGGTAAATTCATTGTAACAAATTTTGCTGCATTCCAAATTTTATTTGCAAAGTTTGATGCTTGCTCTAATTTTTCTGGCATATATTTTATGTCATTTCCCATTGTTGTTCCAGAAAGTACTGAAAATCTTAAGCTATCAGCCCCATATTTTTCTATAACATCTAGTGGGTCTACACCATTTCCTAATGTTTTTGACATTTTTCTTCCTTGGCTATCACGTATTATTCCGTGTATTAATACATCTTTAAATGGCTCAATGCCAGTAAATTCTAGTCCTTGTGTCATCATTCTTGATACCCAGAATGTTATTATATCAAATCCTGTAACCAATACATTTGTTGGATAAAATCTCTTGTAATCTTCATTTTCTGTATTTGGCCAACCAAGTGTTGAAAATGGCCATAATGCAGAACTAAACCAAGTATCTAGTGTATCTTCATCTTGATGTATATGACTTGAACCACATTTTGAACATTTGCCAGGATTTTCCTTGCTTACTGTAATTTCTCCGCATTCATCACAATAATATGCTGGAATTCGGTGTCCCCACCATAATTGACGTGATATACACCAATCTTGTATATTATCTAACCAGTTAAAATATTGTTTTTCATATCTTTTTGGTATAAATGTTGTCTTTCCTTCCCTTACACTATCTGCTGCTCTTTTTGCCAAATCTTTCATCGAAACAAACCATTGCATTGATATTCTTGGCTCTATTGTTGATTTACATCTTTCACATTTTGCAACATTATGTGTGTAATCCTCTGTATTTACTAATGCTCCTAGTTCTTGAAGTTTTTCTACTATTATTTTACGAGCTTCTATTATATCCATTCCTTTTAGTTCTGGAACTAGGTTATTCATTTTGTTGCTTTCATCAAATACTTCTACTATTTCTAGGTTGTGTCTTAAGCCTGCTTGGTAGTCATTCATATCGTGAGCTGGTGTAATTTTTACACATCCTGTTCCAAATTCTTTTTCTACAAATTCGTCTGCTATTATTGGAATTTCTTTATTCATTATTGGTAAAATACATTTTTTGCCTACTATGTTTTTGTATCTTTCATCTTCTGGATGTACAGCAACTGCAGTATCACCAAGCATTGTTTCAGGTCTTGTTGTTGCAACTTCTACATATCCATCGCCATCTACAATTTTATATCTTATATGCCATAAATGTGATGGCTCTTCTTTATATTCTACTTCTGCATCTGAAATTGATGTTTTACAACTTGGACAATAGTTTACCATTCTTGTTCCTTTATAAATTAAACCTTTATTATATAGTTTTATAAATTGCTCTAGAACTGCATCACTCATACCGTCATCTAGTGTAAATCTATTTCTATCCCAGTCACATGAGCATCCAAGCTTACGTTGTTGTTTTTGAATTATTCCACCATATTCATGTGTCCAATCCCATGCTTCTTCTAAGAATTTTTCTCTTCCTAATTCTTGTTTTGTTTTTCCTTCTGCTTTTAATTTTTGAACTACTTTCATTTCTGTTGATATTGCAGCATGGTCACTTCCTGGTAGCCATAAACAGTCATATCCTTGCATTCTTTTTGTTCTTATTAATACATCTTGTATTGTTCCATCTAAGGCATGGCCCATATGTAGTTTTCCTGTTACATTTGGTGGTGGCATCATTATGCAATATGGCTTTTTGTTTTTGTCCATTGTTGGCTTAAAATATCCTTTTTCTTCCCATCTTTGGTATAGTGTTTCCTCGAAATCTTTTGGGTTAAATTTACCCTCTAAATTTTTCTTTGTATTCATAAATACCCTCCTTTTGAGTAGTAACCAAAAAAATCGCTCTTATATACTTTTTTGTATATAAGGGCGATTTTTTCGCGGTACCACCTTAATTTTATATTATTTTTATAATATTCTCATTTTAAGTTTTTAACGGCTCTTATCCGGATATATTTACTATTTTTTCAATATATCAGCTCCCAAGCTACCTTCTATTTGCCTTTGTTTAGGAAGCTTTCAGCCTTTGACTTCCTTTCTCTAAAAATAAGTACAAATATACTCCTCTTGTTCTTTGCTTTTTTGTTTTTGATTATTTTATATTATTTTTGCGGTTTTGTCAACTTTTTGATTTCATTTTCTGTTAGTCCTGTTATTTCAATTATTTCTTTTATTTCCATTCCTTTTTCTAGTAATTTTTTGGCAATTTCCTTTTTTTCTCTCTTTTCTCCTGCTTTTTCTCCCTCTTCTTTAGCACGTTTCTTTATGAAAAAATCATCCATTTCCCATTTGTCTCTTAATTCTGCTAATCTTCTTACTGCTTCATCTCCTGTTAAATAGTCTAATTCCTTTCTTGCTTTTTTTAATACCTCATTATTATTCTCAGCCATCTTTACCGCCCCCTAGTTTTTCATTTGAAGTTCTATATTTACTATTATTCCGTCATTTAGTTTTGCTTGTAAATCCAGTCTCCCTCCTTTTTCATCGACCGATAGTTGTTCTATATTGACCTCTTCTTTTATTTTTATGCTTTCTATTTTTATGTTTAACAATGCTTCTAAAAAATCTATTAAAAATATTTCGTTTCCTTTTCTTGAAAAGAATGATTTAAATATTATGTCATTTTTTAGATTGTATTTTTTATTTTCTTTCGTTGGTTTGCTTGATTTTTTTGTCTTTTTATTGCTCAAATATTTTCCTCCTTTATTATAGCATCTTTTTTGATTCTTTTGCAACATTTTTTCTAAGATATCACTTTTTAATTTTAGATGGCTTTGAATTAATTTTTTGAATCGAATAATAAAAATCTTAATCTCTTTGAAAAGATAATTGTATAGCTATTATATGGTGAAAATGGCTTGATGTCAGGGAAAATCGTTCGACCGTTTTCGACAATATAACTAATAAATAAAAAATATAACTATATAAATTTTAATATTATATAGTTATATTTTTATTTTGCTTAATATAATGTTATTCTAAAACCTATATCTCCATAGCTATCAGAAATATATCCTATGTTACGATAATTAGCCATATATTCCGCTCCATTCCCATTGCAACTACCACTTCGACGTGCACAAGGAGCTTGTCCTTCAGTCATAGCTTCCAAAGTCCATTCCCACACATTTCCAGCTATGTCATATATGTTCTGTAACTTTGTTGCTTCTGTTGCCCCTGTTGTTAATAAAATTGCATTCATATACGAATCCTGTGATTGTTTTTGCTTATTATTAACTAAATCAATTTTTTCATTACTATTAAAATCATACCAATTTGATAGTAAAATGCTTTGAGCAAATTTACCATTATTTAGTGATAATTTTGAATTATAATAATTTCCTATTGTTGAACTATCTGAACTTAATTTTAAATATATATCACTATCATTCTCTTTAGTTTCAATAAATTTCATTACTAAATCCCACTGTATTCCAAATAATAAACTACTTGTATAATTTCCTGAATTTATGCTTTCTGCCAATACTTTCGCTTGTGTTCTTGTTATATAATTGTATGGATATGAATTTTTCTTTACTATTGGTACTTCGTTTGCTTCACCTTTTCCTGTTCTTGCACTTGAAATTCCAGCTTCATATCTTCCTATCCAAAAACCTCCGTTTTGATATACACTTTTTAGCATTTTTTTCTTAGCTTCATTATATTCTGTATTGTTTTTAAACCATCCTGACGTATTATCAGCATAATATTCATCTTTATAACTTGAATTTTGTCTATAATCTGTAGCATATGTTTGCAAATCTTTTTCTACTTTTATATATTCTTCATCTGCAAAATTTGTTATATTTAATCCTGCTGTAAGATATACTTCTGTTGTCTTAGGTACTTCTACCCAAACATATTCATTACCATATCCATCAGTTATAACTAATCCATCATCAATTGAATCCTCTCCGGCAATTTTCGTTGGTGCAAAACCTTCTGGCAAAGTAACTCCTTTATAATTAGTTTTTTCTGTATTCATTAATGCTTCTGCCTGGGCTAATTTTCTTTGTTCATCCTTCCCAGATGTTTCTGTTTTCTCTTTTGCTTCGCTTGCTCTATTTAATATTCCGTTTTGCCCTGCAAGCATAGAAATACTAACCCCTGCTAATATTAAAAGTACAATTATTGTTACAACTAGCGCAATTAAAGTAATTCCTCTCTCTCTTTTATTTATTCCCATTTCATTTACCTCCAAATACATTCGTTTTGTGCATCTATTTTAATTCTATCATTATAGTTTACCCGATTCAACATTTACTAACAAATGTATTATAAATATAAAATTACTGTAACAATGCTTCTTTTTAAGTACTTTTAATAATTACTTTGGATGTATTTTCGTATATATCACTAATTTAAACTCATTATATTTTTGTAATAATTATGACTAATATTAACATTTACCGTTAGATTCCGTGATATAGCATTATTTATATCATCTTTACTCATATCTTGAATATTATCACTATTTATTGTTTTATCTAATATTTGTGCTACTCTTTCAAATTCATCTTGATTATTAAGATTATCATAAATATAATATAAATCATCTTCATTATTTATATATGATAAATCTTTTATTACATTTCTTGCTCTTTCATATTCTACGCACTTAGCTTCAAGTAATTCAATATTACTGCATAATTTTCTAAAAAAATTGTAATCATAATTTTGTGGATTAAATAATACTTCTTGTATGTATTGAGCCTTTTTCAAAAGACTTTCCATATTGTTCTCTTTTCTTAAAAAAGCTACTTCCTTATTCAAATAATTTTTATCTTTATCATTAGATATATCTACCATATTAATAGCATTTTCTTTAACTGGAATCATATTATTAATAGTAAGTTGTGCTATCGTTTTTTCCTTGTCTTTTATATTAACAGTAAGTTTCTTATTTCTTTCTTTTACTTGGCAAGTAAGTGGAATACAGTAATCCACATCTTTATCACTAATTAATATTCCTGTATATCTTCTGTCTGATTTTCTTCTTACATTATTGTCATATCTGCTTAAATATTCTAAATAATCTTTTTTTACTTCATATATAATAAGTTGTCCATTTTTTAACTTCATATTTTTTCTTACTCCTTATATACAAAAGCCACATTGTTTCCAATGTGACTTTTTATCTTTAATCTTCCACTAAAGCAGGAACTCTCTCATCTTTAATCTTCCACTAAAGCAGGAACTCTCTCATCTTTTAGATAATCTTCATTATCTCTTGTTAGTATATTCATTGTAGCATAAAATATTTATTTCTTCAAGTATTTTTGAGAATATTTTGATTTTCCATTTGTCTATTAGGTATGCTAACCTTCTTGCTACTTCGTCTACTATTAGTTAGTCTAATTCTTTTCTCGCCTTTTTCATACCTTATTAATTTCTAAAACACCATCCATTTTCATATAAACTTATACATATATTCAATAAAATACAACGGAATATTTAAAATTTTTCCATCTAATTTAAAATTATTCAAAGAAAATCTAACAGATATATCACTATTAAATTTATCATTATACCTTGTCAAACTTGTATTATTAACAGACTTTCCAGATTTTACTTCAATAGGTATAATTCTATTTTTATTTTGTATAACAAAATCTATTTCACATCTATCAAACGTGAAATAATTTGGAACGTTATCAAATACGAAATTTAGCATATTTAAAACATAATTTTCTGTTAAAGCTCCTTTAAATTCCTCAAACAACTTATCACCTTCTACAACAATTCTACTGTCTAAATTTGCCATTCTTCTTAAAAGTCCTACATCATTCATATATATTTTGAAACTACTTAAATCATTATATGCTTTTAAAGGCAGGTCTGTTTTTTTTACATTATATATTTTATAAATCAAATTTGCATCATTAAGCCAATTAAGTGCATTTTCATATTCTCTTGCTCTTGCACCTTCTTTTATAACTTGATATAAAAATTTCTTATTTTCTTTTGCTAGTTGAGAAGGAATACTATTCCATATTAAAGATATTTTATTTGCCTCACTATTTTGAGTATGTTTTGAAAAATCGCTTTCATACGCTTTTAAAATATCGTCTTGTATTTGGTTTACTTGTTCCATATCTTTATAATTTATCCAAGAATATACAGCTTCTGGCATTCCTCCAATTATAAAATATGCTTTTAATTTTTCTTCTAGTTGATTTTGAAATATCTCGGGAATGTTCTGGATTTCATTTATTGATTCCATATATTCTACCAAATTTTCCGCATTATCTGCTTTTAGGAATTCTGTAAATGACATTGGATACATATTTAAAAACTCGACTTTTCCTACAGGAAATGATGTGTGTGATAACCTTATTCCAAGTAAACTTCCAGCGCAAGCTATATGATATTCATTTGCTTCTTCTTGAAAGTACTTTAAACTATTTAATGCATTTGGACATTCCTGTATTTCATCGAATATTATTAATGTTTTTCCCGGAATTATTGCTTTTCCATATATGAATGCAAGTTGCTCTAATATTCTTTTTGGATTCTTTGTGTTTTCAAATAAGTTGTATAAATCTTTATCGTGATCAAAATTAAAATATGCAACTCCTTCGTAATTTTCTTTTCCAAATTGTTTTAGTATATATGTTTTTCCAACTTGTCTTGCTCCCTTTAGAATCAATGGCTTTCTGTGATTGCTTTGCTTCCATTTTATTAATTTTTCTAAAATTAGTCTTTCCATTTTTATCATCTCCTACTATTAATATATTCTCATTCATATTAATTATACAACTTATTCACATTTTTGCAAGCTTTTTGAACTATTTTATCACATTTTTGCAGTGATTTTTGATGTTTTTATCACATTTTCGTTTATTTATCACAACATTTTCTTGTTTTTTCCAAAAAAATTGAAATTGAAGCTAGCTAGGATTTTTCTAAAAACTTTACGTTTTTCCACACCAACTATTGACATTCATCAAAAAATAAAGGCCAAACCAAAATTTCGACCTTTATTCTATCTCTCAACTTATTCAATTAAACTACACTCACACTAATAATCATACTCATTCAAATTATCAATACTCGTAATAAGCAACTGATTGCTTTTATCTGTTTTCATTGAATCAAGACTTAAATTAACACTATAATTTTTAGCTTTATTTACAGCTATAATATCATTTTTCAAAGCATTCTCATCTTGAATTATTGTATATTCATTTTTATCATAATTATAAATTTCTACATTTGTTCTGTAATTTACAATCACATAAGAAAGTGGTGGTAATTCATATTCTGTATCCCCAATAGTTATAACTGTATCATCTAAAAAGAAATACAAATCATTTCCATCAAATATAAATCCATTATTAATAGTTTTAGATTTAGAACTATTAAATTTCTTTACTTGCATAGTATTATTTTCCTCATAAATATTCGTGAACTTGCTTAATTTGTAATTTCCCACATCTGGTATAACTAGTTCCATTGGTTTTGCAAAAAGCATTTTTCCAAGTACATTTTTGTAATATATAGGTGTTGAATCTAAATATATTACTTTTCCATTTTCTAAAACTAATTGTATATCATCATTCCTTTGTACAACATCCATTTTTCCTGAATATTCTTCCATTATTCCATAGAAATATTGATAATATGTTTCTCCAGATAAGTCATATTTTTCATTACTTAGTACTAATATATCAAATATTTTATAAATTACAAATGCAAAAACAACTACCGCAGCAATAAGGGCTATTTTTACTAATTTTTCGCTTTTGTTTTTATTTTCTTTTCTTCTTTTTCCTTTGCTTACATTTTTTCTTGGTTGTTGTTTCATTTTTACTCAGTTCCTTTCGCTAAATTTTCTGTTTTCTTTTCTTTCTTAAAATTCTTATCTACTCTATCTTCTGCAATTATATTTATATCTCTGAAAAATAAATATGTAGAAAGCATTAATTCAAATACAATTAAACATACTTTTATTCCTAGTATAACATAAGAATATTCAATTTCCAACATATAATTATTTATTATGTATATAAGGTATATCATTACCATTTGCATCATTGTGTAAACCACTTGATACATTACTCTTTTAAAAGAACATACTATATATATTAATGTTAAAATAGCCATCATACATAAACATAACCATATCATTAACTCATTTGTTACTATTGTAGCATAAAATGCTAAAAATGTCTTTATTACAACCGTTGATAATTTTAAAATATCAATATCATTCATTCTTAGGAACAGCCCATAAAATAGTACTTTTGATTTTTTATCTTGCTGAAAATTTTTCATTGCAATATAGGCGAACATTCCAAGTGCAAACATTAATATTAAAAATGATATTAATAAATTTCTGCTTTCTTCTATGTAATATAAAATTAACTCCATTACTTTTTCCTTTCTTTTTCCGATTGGGGACGGTTATTTTTGCAAAATGTCCCAAAAAGAACCGGTCCAAATGGGACATTTTTCGTAAAAAGAACCGTCCCCAATCAGAAAAAATTTAGTCTGAATAAAACAAATTAAATTTATTATGTTTATGCATAAAATATCCTCTGACCTTTTTCATTTCTATATTTTCTTTTTCACGTCCTATTTCTATTTCGCCTTGAATTTCACCTATAATTGGCAAATAATCTTTCATTATTATTAAATTGTATTTTTTGCTTTTTATTTTTATAAATTTGACATCTTCGTATTTTTTTACATCTCCTGCAATATTTAATAATTGTACAGTTATGTTTTGCATTTCTTCTGTGTTTTCAATTTCTTCGATTTCGTTTTTATTTCTCATTTAAACTACCTCTATATAATAAACTACTTTCATCAACGTCGTCATATTTTCCCTCTAAAATGTCTTTTACATCATTTAATGTGTCTTTTATATTTACCATTTTCCCTTTTTTACCTGTATAGTTTTCAGATACAAACAGTGGCTGAGTAAAATAGTTTCTTAGCTTTCTTGAACGATAGAATATTAATTTATCTTCGTCAGATAATTCATCAATTCCTAAAACTGCAATTATTTCTTCTAGCTCTTCATATCTTGTTAGATAACTAAGTGTTTGTTTTACTAGTTTATAGTGTCTTGGTCCTACTTTATCTGGATCTATTGCTTTACTTGTAGATTGGAACACATTTATTGCTGGATATAAACCTTTTTCTGCTATTTTTCTGTCTAGTACTATTTGTCCATCTAAGTGTGTCATTATTGCTTGAACTGCTTCATCATTTATATCATCTGCTGGAATGTAGATTGCTTGGAATGATGTTATTGAGCCATTATCTGTTGAGTTTATTCTTTCTTCTATTTCATTTACATCTGATACCATTGTTGTTGGATAACCATTTTCTATTGGTATTCTTTTTAATTCTGTTGATATTTCTGATTGTGCTTGTACAAATCTGTATATATTGTCTATGAATAATAATACATCTTGATTTTGCTCATCTCTTAGGTATTCAGCTAGTGTAAGTCCACTGTATATTGCTTTTGAACGTGAACACGAACTATCACCCATTTGGCCAAATACCATTGACATTTTATCAAGCAAGTCTGATTCTTTCATTTCTTGATATAATTCTTGTCCCTCACGAGAACGCTCTCCAACACCAACAAATACTGCATTTGAACTGAATTTTTTGTAGATGTTGTTTATTAGTTCTTTTATTAAAACTGTTTTTCCAACACCTGCTCCACCAATTAGACCCATTTTGTATCCTTTTTGTAGTGGTGCAAAAAAGTCTATTACTTTTATTCCTGTCCAAAGTACATCTCCATTTATATTTATGTCTTTTATTGATAGCTTTTTATCATATACATTTCTTGTTTTTGCTTGCTTTATTTGTGTTCCATCAATTAAATCTCCATAAGAATTAAACATTTTTCCAAGTATTTTACTTGAATATTCTATTTGCAAACCTCCATCTGAAAGATATAAATCGATTCCTTTTTTTACACCGTTTACACTTTCAAAAGGTATTGCTAGAGCAATATTTGAATCCATTTCTACAATTTCAAATCTATGCAAATTCTTTTCTTCATCCTCATAGTATAAAATGTCTTTTATCTCAACATCATTACTACTAAGCAATATTTTTATATTCAAATCAGATATACTAATAATTTTTCCAACACTACTCTTTTTCATAAATTTTATCTTTCCTCTCCTCAAAACGAACTTTATTTATTTAAGTTCATTTTATTGATATTATCTAACTGTTTCTTTAAACTTTTTATTTGTTTTTCTTTTCTTTCTTTCCTTTGTTTTTCTTCTTCTATTTCGTCTATTTTCTTTAATGATTCTTTTGTTATCATTTGTCTCATAATATTTTCAGATGCATAGCTGTTTTCTACTGCAACCTTTATTTCATATCCTAAATATAAAGCTATTATATTTAATAATATACTGTTAATATTTCCCTCAACCGCAAAGTCATCATTATATTCATCTTTTTTATTCTTTGTTTTTTCTAAAGGTAATATTTGTCTTTTTACACGTTCAATTCTACTAACATTGTAATAATGGTTATATATAAGATTTATTGATTTATATTTTTTGTCTTTTATGCTATCAAACATTATTTTATTTATTTGACCACTGCCTTCAAAATACTCGTCTTTTGACATTGATAGCATTACATTGTCGAATGATTTGTTTTGTATTATTTTTTTACCAATTATTATTTTATCACTATCTTTGTCTTGTCTTAATACTTCATTTATGTTCGAGTTAAAGCTACCACAAAAGCCTAAATCGTTTGCAATATAAATGTTTAACTCTCTTCCTCTTTCATTCATTTTTATCATTTTTTTATCTAGTATTAAGTTTTTGTTATTTAAAATATTATCTATAAATTCTCTAACAGCCTGCTCATACCCAAAGTACTTTTCTGCCTTCTTTTTTGATGAATCAACTCTTAATAAAGAATAGAAATTCATTACTTTTACAACACTTTTTATTTTCATATTTTTTTCCTTTCGTAATTAAATTTCAAAATTATTCTCCAAAGTCTTCGAATCTATCTAATATTTCTTGGCTAGAAAATGGTTCGAATTTTTCTTGTCTAAGTAGCATTTCTATTTTCTTTCCTTCTTTTAATTTTTCTTTTAAATCATCACTTAATTCATCTGTGTTTGCAAGTTCATATACATCTTTTGTTTCTAGATAATTTAAAAGTTTTAGCCTTACTGTTGCACCTAATTTTTTAATTTTAGGAGTTTGAACTGCTCCACCTAATCTTGAAACTGATATTCCATAATCTATAGCAGGTTTTTGACCTTTTAAGAAAGATTTATTTGATAAAACAATTTGTCCATCTGTTATTGATATGATATTTGTAGAAATATAATCTGTTATATCTCCACCTTTTGTTTCTACTATTGGAAGTACTGTAATTGATCCTCCATTTTTATGTTGGCAACCTTTTTCAAGAAGTCTTGAGTGAGTATAGAAAATATCTGCTGGATAAGCTTCTCTACCTGGTGTTTTATTTGATACCAAACTTATTTCTCTATATACCTCTGCGTGTTTTTTTAGGTCATCTATTACAACTAACACATCTTGTCCTTTTTCCATATATTCTTCTGCAATTGACATTCCAACATAAGGAATAAGGCTAATTACTGGTGTTTTATTATCATTTGTTGCAACAACCATTATTGTATATGAAAGCGCATTCTTTTTTAATAATTCATTATATATTGATTTTATTTCTTTTTTTGTTTTTCCAACAGCAATATATATACATACCATTTTTCCATTTTCTTTTGCTACACGGCCTTGATTAACTATAGTATCTAATGCTATTTGTGTTTTACCAGTTTTCTTATCTCCTATAATTAATTGTCTTTGACCTTTTCCAATAGGATATATTAAATCAATACCTGCAATTCCAGTAAGAAGTGGTCTACATACAGCTGTTCTATCCATAATTGGTACATTTGGCTTTTCAATATCAATATATTTGAATTTTTCAAATGGCTTTCCAGATAATTGGTCTACACCAAAGATATCAATAATTCTTCCCATTGCATCATCTGAGTAAACTGCTTTAAATATTTCACCAGTTGAATTTGCAACATCACCTATTTCTATCCTCTTGTCCTCTTTTACTATAGCAACAATTACCGAATTTTCGTATATTGCATTTACATATCCCATACCTTTTCCCATAATTACTACTTTCTCAAAATACATTACATTTTCTAAGCCTGATACTTCTATTATGTAATCTTTTATCTTTATAACTTTTCCTGAATCAAAAATATTATTTTTTTCTTTTATTTTTGATACTTTTTCATTAACAAGATTTGTTATATGTGTCTCCATTTAACCTTTTCCTTCCTTACTTTATATACTATAATCATAAATTTTGTTTCTGTATTTAATAATTATACCTTCTGACATATTGCAATATTCTTTTGTTATAATATTACTATCTATTTCTTCGTATTTTTTATCTAGTACATTTGTATATATACATATTGTTGGATCTATTTGTTCCATTCTATCATCAATATATTTTATTAAATCTTCGACATTAAATTTGTTCTTTTTAGTTAACTCATCAAAATTTACAAGCTTTTTTTCTGTAGCTGTTAAAGCATCTTTCAAAATAGCTATTTGGTCCTCAGAGCTTAATGTTAAACAACCATAAATTGTTTCTTCATCAAATTTCTTTCTTAATTTTTCTAAAGATTTATATTCTTTTTCTTCTTTCAAGTTCTTATGTTCCGCTATAAATTCTTTTATTATTTTTTCATTATTAACTGTAAATACTTTTCTAACTTCTTTATAATTATTAAAAAACTGCGTTTCTCTATAATCTGGCACATTTAGATTATACTTTACTTCTTCATAAGTATCTCTTTTTGGAGAATCTTCATAAATATCATTATTCTTTTTATTTGAATAATCACCTGTTTCGTATTCCTCGTCATCTTTTAGTATATTTCTATTTTCAGCCTTTATCTCACTTATTTCACTTTTTATTTCTTCTAACTTTGCTTGTTTTTCCTCTAAAATATAATCATAGTCTTGCATTTTATTTACGAAGTATTTTTTTGCGTTTTCATCCATTCTTTTTATTATATTTTTAAAAAGAATAAATATAAACACAAGCATTATTACAATTAAAACTACTGCGGCAATTATTAAATTTGTCATAATGCGTTTTCCTTTCTTTTTTTCGTATTGGGGACGGTTCTTTTTGCAAAATGTCCCAAAAAGAACCGGTCCCAATGGGACATTTTTTGCAAAAGGAACCGTCCCCAATCAGAAAAATTATACTACTAATGGGTTATAGAATAATAGTAAAAATGTAAATGCAAATAAGATTAGTAAAAATATTGCAAGTACAATTAAAATTGTCATTACACTATGAACTATATCTGATTTTGTTTCTGGGTTTCTTCCTACTGCTTCAGCTACTTTTGAGCCTAATATTCCCATTCCTATTCCCATTCCTAAAAATGCCATTCCAAGCATCATTCCAATACAATATAAAGATGCTACAAGTATACTTCCATTATCCATTTTCTTTTATTTCCTTTCTTTTTAATAATTTATAATTTTTGCAGTTAGATTTGTATTAACCTCTGCTCCATTATATTTTGTATTTTCTAATTTTATTTTTATTGAACTATTCTTTATTTTATATTCGTCTGGTATCATAAAACTTCCCGAATATCCTGATGATGCTGCTTTTTCTAAATTTGCTTCTGTTAATGTTATTGAAGATTTGGTATCTTCATTTGTGTCATTTAGGTATACAACTATTTTTGCACCTTTATCATATACAAAATTGCTATCTAGTTTTAAAGTATAATATATTTTATCTGTAGAAACTTTTGTTATTTCTAAACTTTCTGTTGGTGCTTTTGTTCTTACTGTCATAGTGTCTTCTACTTTTTCATCAACACTTGAGTCTGAATATATTACTTTATAACCTATTTCAACTGAATAATTTGTATTTGGCTCTAATCCAGTAACTTTGTATGATGTCGCATTTTTGTCTAATGATATACTCGTTTGTTTTGTACCATCTGTAACTATTGCATATACAACATTATACTTATTTTCTGGATCTGTTACAGCATAATTTATGTCTAGAGATGTCGTGCCTACAGATAAACTATTTAAGGCTATGCTTTTTGTTAAAGATGCTTCATCCTTTTTCCCCGAATTTCCATTATATATGCTTTGGAAACCTGCAGCAACTTTTTGAATCCAGTTATTTAGTGAGCCCACCCAAGATGTGTCTTGTTTATTGTTGTTGTTATTATTTGCTCCATTTTGTATAATTGTTGTTTTGTTATTATCATTTTGCGTAGTAGTTGTTGTTGTGGCTGAAGTTGTTATTTGTCCTTCTCCTGCTGTATTTTCAACTTGTCCAACCTCTGTTTCATTTACTACCTCATTTTGCCCCTCTGTAGTGTTTTCTTCTTCTCTTTTTACATATTCATTTGTACTTCCTATTATTTTCTTTAGGTTGATATTTTCATCATTATATGTCAAAATCTCATTTGCAACATCAAATTTGAAATCATCTGTTGATATTATCATTTCATTTATTGTTTTAGCATTTATCTTGTTATTTAATAACAGAGCATTTCCAAGTTTATCTATAATTATTATTAAATAATTTTGAGTAGAAAGTGAGCCTGTATCATTTGTTATATTTCGTGCTGCAATTAAATATTTTCTATCATCTATTTTGTAGAATTGACTTTGTACATTTCCACTTACTGTATTAATCCCAGAAATCTTGCTTATATCTCCACCTTTTAGTACTTGGTAAAAGTTTCCATATAAATCTAATGTTTTTTTATTTTTATCAAATGCTATTGCATAACCGCCTAGGTTATATTCTTTTTTTGTTGTATCTTCTTTTAAGTAATAATTTCCAGTCCATTTCTTAAAAATTTTTGCATCATTTTCTAATTCAATATAATTATAATCTTTGTCATATATACTCATTGTATTTGAAACTGGATATTCTTCTTTATCTGTTCTTACTACCATTATAACAGCTGTACATAATATGATTAATATTATTAGAACAATAAGTGCAAATATTGTAAAGTTCATTTTATTTCCTGATGTTAAATTTCTCAAAAGGGCATCACCTCCTATTCTTCATTATTTTCTTTATTTATCTCCATAAATATATGTTGTATCTATTTGTCCAACCAATATATCTCCTGCATAAAGATTCATTTTAACAGTATATGTAGTTTTCTCTTCAAATTCTATTGGCAATTTTGTTTTAAAATATATTACATTTTGATCTTCATTTTCTGATGACCATTCAGGCACAAAAGAATTTGTCCAACTATTATTATTACTTAAATTAAATACAGAATAATCTATTTTGTCTATTTTATTAATATTGTAATAACTATCATAAAAACGTATTTCACAATATTTGCCATTTTGTACTAATGTAGCACTTCCTATTGCTACTCCTGCTGCATTATCTATTGCTTTTAGTGTATATTTTTCTGTATGATCTTCTAGATTTTTTCCATTATTAGATTTATCATATTTCATTTCTAATTGTGCAACATAGTTATATGTATAATCAATATCTTCTTCTAATACATACACAGAGAAGTTTACCGAATGTTCCTTTAAATTAAATGTACTTCCAGTAACATTACTTCCATCTTGATATTTATCATAAATATTTACTTCAACTTTTTTGTTTATATCATCTTTATATTTATAAATATGTAATGAATATTCTCCCCAATCAGATCCTTGTATAATTGCATCTTTGTCATTAATAGAAACAAGTACTCTCATATATTTTAAATTTGCTGTTCTTTGTATTCTTTCCATTTTTAAACCAATTGCTGGCTCTGTTAAGTTTGAAAGTGTAAATTTGCTTGTATTGTTTTCAATTTCACATTCTTCATTTCCATTTATTGTAACTATTGGTGTTATTTTTAGTATATAATCTTCTCCCATTGTAAACACATTGTTTTCAGGGCTTATCGCAATTTGCTCTGATACTTTTTCAAATCTATTTCCATTAATATAGCTTGGATTTGTAACAACCAATGTACCATCTACGATTTTGTAATTTGCATCAGTATTTGAAGATTTTATGTTGTTTTCTGTAAGATTAATTTGTGTTTTTCCATCTTTTTTGTAGAATGTATATTTTGTCTTTTCATACATTGTTGATCTTTCATTATCTACATTATATGAAATGTTTATAAACTTTTTACTGTAATTTTCTGCAGTATATTCTACTTTTATATTTTCTATTCCTATTGTTGCTAATGTTTCAAATTTATAGGCTACTCCAATTTCTTTTGTGTCTTTATCATAAGTATATAAGTAATCTGAACCATCTAGATACTTAAATCTTATTTGGTAAAACTCGGCTGGTGATAAATTATCTAAGGTATAATTTTCTAATTGACTTACTGGTATTTCTTTTGTTTCACATTCATTCCAATTTGGTGTAGCATTTTCATTTTTTGAATGCCATATTTCCATATATACTTTATCTATATTTACATTTAATGGATTTAATAATGTTACATTTAGGTTAGCTGTACTAATTGTTGTTTTTACATTATTAAATTTTATACCAAGTCTTATATTTTTAATGTTTATTTTGTGTTCGATATTTTGGTCAACTTGTTTTGCTACAACTTCTTTTTGAACTATTATATTGTCATTTTGTTTTAAACCTGAGGGTGAATATTGAAGGTCAAGTGTAGTTCCATTTTGATTATTATTAATATTGTCAATAGTTTTGATACCTAATTGTACTTTATCATCTAAAGCATAATAACGATATTCAAACATATTTCCATTTATTTCTCCCTCTGTTTTTATAAAGCTATTTCCTTCAACAGTCATATAACTATTTTCAGAATTTGTATATGTTGCATATTTTTCTCCATCGTCTGGTATAAAACCAATTCTTCCATTATCATAATATGCTGTAACAGATAAGGTTATATCTCTGTCTATGAAGTGGCTAAAGTTTTGATTATTTAACAGTTCTAATAAATCTACAACTAAATAATTTCCGTTTTCTGTATCTAGCTTCATAAGTCCTGTTGTTATTTCTTCTTTTCCGTTGTTAAAAGTTACAGTTGCTGCTGCCACTCTATTTACATCATTTCCTGCTAATTGTATTATTACATTATTTGGATTATTGCTATTATTGTATACAATATTTTCAATTCTTATATCATCACAGCTTACTATACCTTCAAATTTTTGTGTAATCAAATTCTGTAGTGTATAAGCACTTGACTGTACTTTATTTAAGTTCTTTGTATATCCAATTTTATATGTGGTACCAGCAGATAATGTTCCTACAACAGTTTCTCCAATTTGTCCATCTGTTTTAACCTCTACTTTTGAATTTTGTATTGTTCCATTAACAGACAAATTCAAATATGCATATTCTGTTGTACTGTGTGCTTCATAATATAGAGCCTTATCTATATCTGTACAAGAATACCTATATGTAATTGTAGATACATCCGATGTTTTTGGGTACATTACAAATTTTGGTTCCTGTTTTTTAGGAAATAACATATCTGTTTTTAAACTTTTGTTATCGTATGTAGTATTTCCATCACTTTGGCAATTTGGCCAAACTATTTCATTTCCTTCTACATCAGCATAAGTTACAGTATATGAGAAGAAATATCCATTTCCTCTGTGAAGTCCTGTATTGTTGTCTTCTTTTGCTGTATTTATAGTTCCATCTTTTAGTTCAAATGTTGCCGATGGTGCCTTTTCTTGATTAACAAAATCTAAAGTTTTTGTTAATTGTTTTCCGTTTTCGTCTTTAACCTCATTACCATTGCTATCCCAAGCATAATAGGTTATTTTCTTAGCTGTTAGAGAACCTTTATTTTCAAAACCTGTGCCTACATAATATCCTACGTAAGTATCATTATCTAAGTTATCTCTTTTTTCTATGCCAAATCTACTTGCACTTGCATTTGTTATTGCTGTTGCTGTTAGCTTTTTATATTCTTCTGTAACTTCTGCCGTTGTTCCTTTTCCTTTAACAATTATATATGCAGCTGAATATGTTTCATTTGCTTTTTCATCTGTATAAGTTGTATTTCCTGTATTTTCATTTCCATCATCTGCTGATTTTATAGGGATTTTGTTTGAATATGTTGTACCATCTATTGTGGCTGTAACAATAACTTGGTAATTTACTTCTGTATAACTTGATTCTTTTCCTCCTCCTATAAATGATGGAGTTACAACCAAAGTATTATCAAAAAACAATTCTTGTAAACTATTTACTTCTTTTTTTACTTTTACATTATTTAAACAAGATGTGAAGTTGCTTTCTGTTATTGTACGTGTCCAATTTTTATATTCACCATTGTTTATATCTCCTGAACCCTCATAAAGCATAAGATTTACACTTGATAGCCCTTCTCTTGCAACATTGTCTCCTTCTAGGTTTAAATCTACTGCAAAAGCACTTGTTGCACTTGTTCTTGAGTTAAGATTAGCTGTTAAATTTTCATAAGAGCCGGTTGTAACTATACTACTTCCAATATGAGTATTTTTATAATCTCCATTACCATCTTTAAGATTTATTGTTCCATATACAGCAAATGTGTATGAAGTTTCTGCTTTTAATCCTTTTTTACTGCTTCCTTTTTCTCCAATGTCTACCCATATTTTAATTACTTCATTTCCTTCTACATCTGTTGTTCTTTCATCTGCTTGAAGAGTTGTTCTTTTTACATATACATTTCCCTCATCTACATCACTGTAATATGTAATTGTTAATGGATTGTTGCTATCTACTGTTATAGTATTATCATTATCTATTATATATAGCCATCCTCTTATTTCTGTTGGTGGATAATCACTATCTTGTCTTTCAAATTTTACAGTTGGAAATGTTGATCCATTTAATGCAAAAGCCCCGCAAATTTGGCTTTCAACATCTACATATTTTTCATTATCATATGTTGTTGCAATTACTTTAAATCCGTAATATTCTCCTCTTTTTATTCCAGATTCACTATTTTCATCAGCTACTGTTAATGTTATTTCTTTGTTTGTTGTTTCTCTTTGATATATTACATTTTTCGTATCATAATCTAATCTATATTTTCCATCTGCATCCTCAATTTGTGTATATTTATAAACCACATATTTGTAGTTTTGTATTGAGTTATCATTGTCTGTTACCTTGTCTATATATAATGTAAAAGTTCCATCTCTTTTATTTATAGAGTAATTTAAGTTATTTATACTTGCTTTTGATTTTAATGTTTTGCATTTAGTATTTATAGCCCAATTTTCCCCGTTTTTAATTATTCCATTATATGTTATACTTGATATTTTTACTATGTAATCAGTGTTTGCTGTTAATCCATCAAATGTTATAGTTTCTTCTGTTTTTGTATTTTTTATAGTTTGTTTTCTATTTAATATTTCATTTCCATCTGAATCCAGTAACGTTATTTCAGCACTTTGGGCTAACTCATCTGTAAAATTCACATTAAATGATAGTAAATTGTCTGTAAATGATTCTTTTTCTAACTTTATTCCTATATCTGAGGTTACAAATGTTTTATATATAAAGTTTTTCGTATAGCTTTTTTCATTTACTACATAAGTTGCACTAGCAATAAGTGTATAACTTGTATTTGGTTGCAAGGTTTCTATATTTACTGGTATATTAAAAATACCATATGAATAAGTTTCATTATATGCATTTTTTCCTGTTGAATTATTTATTATTCTTATATTAATATCATCATTTTTTGATAATGAATCATAATCATCTGTAATTTGGACATTTCCTTGTAATCCAACAGCTGTAATTTTCATATTTTCAAATTTGAATTTTGGTTCATTTATTGCTGCTGTTTCGTCAACCTTATTTTCATTATCATCTACATACTCATATAATATGTTTGGTGTATCTATGTTTATTTTATTTTTTTCGTCATTTTCTGTTGTTCCACCTACCGAGTTATTTGCAACTACAGTTGTGCTACTAGATGTTGATGATGATGTTGTTGTCGTTGATGATGTAGAACCTCCATTTGCAACTTGTATATTATTTTGAGTTGTTTGGTTCTCATCTGTTGTTTCGTTAGTATTTTCTGTTTCATTTGTTGTATTTTCTTCTTTTTCTGGTTTTAAATCTACTAATGTTACATTGTCATTAGAGTTAATTACCATATCTTCTAAGGCCATTTTATTTTCATCGTTTTGGCTTACTATTTTTGTACCTAGATTGATTTTTATATTATTTTGCAATTCTATGTATGAATTAGATGATATTGTTTGGTAGCTGAATTCTTGGTTGTATATATTTACTATTTCGTTATCTGAATATTCTATTTCAACATATCCATCTACATCTTTTGTCATACCATTATTAAGCGTTATTTTTAATTTATTTGCAAGTATTATGTATTTATTTGCTGATACTTTCCATATTGCTTGTTCAAATTGCAAGTCTGAATCTAAATTTTTTACAGAATATCTGTTTGATATTTTCTTTATTTCTTTATTTGCTGCAACATCGTAATAGACAATTGGATTATCATTTATTTTGCTTAAATCTAATAATACACTTTCCTGCAGAGCTACTATATTTCCACTTGTATAGTGAATAAAATTACTGTCATCAATTGTTACTTTTGTTCCCTCTGTATCATAAAATACTATTTGTTTATTGTATGATGTGGTATATGTTTCGTCTTGATAAAAGTAATATCTATTTGTCGACCCATTTAATATGTACCCTGATTCACTAAAAGTTTCTTTTTTGCTTTCTTCTATATGTGCAACATTGAATATTAATATTGCTCCTAATATTACACCTATACTTATAAAAAATAAAACATATTTTTTCATAAATTTCTTATCTCCCTTATTTACGTTATTTTGACAATATTTTTCTTTCTTAGTCTAACATACAACTATTATTTTTTCAATATATATTTTTTTACATTTTTCTACATTTTATTTTCTTAATTGCTTAGAGCCTCATACATTGGGGCTTTTAAAGTTTTTTGTTTTTATTACATTTATTTTACTTTTGTATTACATTTATATTACATTAAAAATAAGTAGGTAAAACCTACCTACTTATTTGTTTTTCTATATAAAATTATAAGTATAACACATATCGAAGCAATAATTCCAGCTATGAGTATTATTCCTGTATCTTTTAGTTTTTCTTTGCTGGTTGATAAATTTGTATAATACGAAATTAAGTCTTTATTTCCATTAATTTTTTCATTTTCTGTTTGTGTTTTAGGAGCATCTGATTTTATAAGTTCAGCTGTACTATATACAACATAACTTTGCGTACCTGGATCATATGTGGTTACATATTTATTATCTAAGTTATTTGTACTATTTTGTGTTGTATTTAATATGTTTTCAGTTGTTTGATTCTTTGTGCTAATAACATTGTTATCTTTATTAGCATTATCACTCTCACTATTAACGTCATTTTCTCCATTTATATTAATATCAACTTCTATATTTTGATTATTTTCTTTATTTATCTTTTCTGTTGCCTCATCAATAGACACTTTATCTAGTTTACTTGCTAATTCTGTTGCTACAATATAATCAGCTTTTTTTATATTATATGAAATATTAGCAGTACTTAAATTTTCTAGTATATAATTTGCTAAATTAACATTTTCATCTTTAACATTATTATCATATACTTCCTCACCTGTTACATAATTAAATCCATATACTTTTCCATTTGCATAATAAACTAAAACTACATTGTTATTATTTTCTATATTGCTTGTCATAGCAATAATATCTTTATTTTTAAAGTTTGATGGATAATTTATTTTAGTTAATAAATCATACATTACTCCATCTTCACCTAAAATTGTTTCATATTGTTTATTATTATATGTATCTATTATTGCAAAACCATTTTTGTTATCCATTTTTCCATCTATAACATACATATATCCATTTTTAACAAACATTTGTTGCTCTTTATATGTGTTCTTGTCTCCTTGTGTTACTTTTGAACAATGTGCAAAGGTCTGTATAGTCTTATTGTCAATATTAGTTTCTGCAATAGTTTTTTGTGTATCTAATAATTTTATTTCTTTATTTGTACTATCTATTTTATTCATTGTTGAAATATCATATATATTTCCGGCTTCATCTAGTAATTTATTTTTATAAAGGTTGCAATATTTGCCATCTAATGTTCTTTTATTAGAATTAACTGTATCTTCACTTAAATACAAATATTCGTCATTTGCTATTGCTAGTAGATTTCTAACATCTTCCGGATTTATTTGTTTTTTGTATGAATAACTTGTATTATATACCGTTATCTCTAATGGTGTTTCAAAGTCATATTTTAATGTATATACATTTTCTTTTATGTCTGATGGTTCTATAATTGTTCCATTTTCTGAGGTAACTTTAAATTTAGCAGAATCATTTAGATTTCTAAATTCTATATTTATTTTATCAATATCAGATGCATATACAGATATATCTGGTAATTCTTCATCTTGTAAAACGTCTAAGCTCATTACACTAACTTCCATATCTTCTAGTAACATTGCATCTTCTAGTGATACTGCATCTTCCGTGAATTCTACAATTCTATTTGGAATTGGAATTTTATTTTGAACAATATTCAAGTTGCCACTTTCCCAATATAAATTAGCTGAATAATTTGTTTTTAAAGTTGGGAAATATCCATTACTATAGTCATATCTTGAATATCCAAAGTTTAATCCTTTATTTCCAATAACTTTTTGAATTTCATTTCCATCCTCATCTACTTCTGTTTCATAAATTTTATCATTTTTAGTATATATATTAGTACTTAATTCACTACTACTTACCATTGTATAATTATCTTTTTCCTCTGCTAATCCACCAACTTGTGAACCATTTAAACGTGAACAATTATATACATAAATATTATTCATATATTGACTTTGAATTGTTCCCATTTCACTACTTGCTACAGAACCAATTCCCATATCTATATAGCTTCCTGGTGATGCAATATCTGTTACAACTAAGTTACACTCAACATTATTGTATTTTTCTATATCTTCGTCATAATTTAATTGCTTTGCTGTAGAACCTATTAATCCACCAACAGAATTGTTAGCAATAACAGCTTTATCATCCTCGGTATTTGCTATAAAGTTGTATTTTATGTTTGCTTTATATTGAATATTGCTTAATCTACTATTATCAAAATATCCAACTATTCCACCTGCCGAATTATTTGTGGCTGTAATCGAAGTATTTCCAACATAACAATATTGTATATTTCCATAAATAAAGTTTCCTGCAATTCCACCTACATTATTTAATCCTTTTACAGTAGAATTTACACTATATGAATGCCATAAGAAAAAGTTTGATGATGCTATTGAGCTTGCTGATCCTCCAGTGTAACCTGTATAGAAACCTGCTATTCCTCCTACATTACTTCCACTTGATGTTACAATACTATTTTCTAAAACAGCTCCAGACATAGTTCCTACTATATAACCTGATATTCCTCCTACATAGTTCATACTGCCTGTTATTGTTACATTTTTTGCATTTGCACCTGCTATAGCATAATTGTCACTATTAGTACTTGAAATTGAAGTTGTCGAATACTCAGATGTTCCTACTATTCCGCCTACATAATTTCCTGTACCTATTACAGTACAATTTTCGGCTTTTGCATCTTTTATTCTTCCAACAGAGCGTCCAATTACACCACCTACATGGCTTCCACCACTAATTTCTTGGTTTGCGCCACGTGATCTTAGAGTTACTGTGTAACTGTAGTAGCTATCTCCTATTCCAATACATCCTCCAACATAAGCATTTCCTTTTATTTTGTTGTTTTCAGAAGTTGCATTTATTACATTTGCCCAACCTAAGCCTCCTGAATTTCCTCCAACATAATAATTTCCTGCAACTGTATTGTTTGTGGCAACCATATTGTAATATGACCAACCGTGATACCCGACATTTCCACCAATATAGTTTCCATTTCCAGTGACAGTATTGTTTGTAGCATTTAAATTATTTGCATTTCCTGAACCATATCCAATATTACTTCCAACAAAATTTGTTCCTTGTATAGTACTATTTGTAGTTTTCAACGTATCTACCCAATTTCCTGCGCCCCCATATTGACCTATGTTTCCACCAATAAATTGACTTCCTTTTACTAAATATGATGTTCCTGTATCAGATGATTTTTTTCCATCTTTTGAATATTGGTATGCAGATATATTTCTAATTGAACCATCTGTATATCCAAATATTCCACCAACATAATTTCCGCTAGATGTAACATTTATATATGTTCCTTCTATATTTGAAGAACTTCCTAATGAAGTTGCTTGTCCACATAATCCTCCAATATAACTTCTTCCATTCATTACAACATTATTTAAAGTTATATTATTAAAACTTCCCGCTATATTTCTAGAAATTGGACCTATAAAGTCCCCTGTACAAGATATATTTATATTATTAAATTTGCAGTTATTTGCCGCTCCTCTTAATATAGATATAATTCCAGAATAACTTGCACTTCCTGATATGTTGCAATTTTCAAATGTAATATTTTTAAAGCTTGTTTTTATTTCTTTTATAAATCCACTATATGAACCAATTGAAGAAATATTTACATTTGAAATTGTAAGCATACTATCTGCTTCTAATTTACCAATAACAACATTACTTTCTATTTTATTTACTGTACTAAAGTCAATATTTCCTGTAATCTTTACATTTTGTCCTTCTGATGTTCTTCCCTCTCCAGAGAAAAATTCATTCCATTCTGTTGCATTTGAAATTCCTTTGTAAAGTTCTACTTTAATTTTAGTTGTTATTTCTTTTTCTACTTCTATTCCATCACTTTCATAGTAAATACTTTCTATTTTGTAACTATCATATGCTCTATTTGGTGTTGCAACAAATGTTACTACTGTTAAGCCATTACTATCTTTTGAAACCTGCCAAGAGCCTTCTATTACTTGCATATCATTGTTTTCTATTTTTACTCTTGTTAAATTCAAATTATTTTTATTTTCAAATTTCATCACAACAGTTACTTTTGTTTTATCACTTGAAGGTGTTGATGTAATAGAATCTAATTTTAAATCATTATCAATTCTCGTCATCTTTTGGTTAGGCAAAACGTTTCCAGTTGTACTATTTAATTCAGGTAAATATTTATGTCCTAATAAATCAAATTCTTCTCCATCTCTCATTATTTTATATGCATAATTATTTCCCCAATTTAACATATTTGAAGAATATGTATTTGTTTGGAAGGCTTCTTCATACGACAATAACTTTGTTGTTCCAAGTGAGTTTGTGTTTATTTCACCATTTATTAGTTGATCTTTATATGCATAGTTTTTATATGATGATGTTCCACCATTTCCACCAAATATTCTATTTACACATCCAACATTATTTCCTGCAACATATATATTTCCTAAGTAGAAGTTATTAGTTATTCTAGATACTCCTGTATCACTATATCCCACTATTCCTCCAATATATGCATTTCCAGACATAACTTTGCTTGTAATATTAACCATACTATAGCAGTTTTTAATAAAAATATTTCCCCAACGATCATATCCTAGTATTCCACCAGCATAGTTATAAGTATTTATTTTACCAGTACTATAACAATTTTCTATATATACGTGTGGTGTTCCTGGTTTTACTCTTTCGTCTGAATCGTGTCCTTTATATCCAACTATTCCTCCTACACCACTGTTTGATGTAACATTAGCATTCATAATTAAATTTTGAACCATTGAGTTTGAAACATAGGCATCTACTCCACCATATATGTATAAATGACCTATAAGTCCACCAACTCTGATGCTTGTTACATTTGTGTTTGTAAAATCTATATTAATTCCTTGAACAGAACAGTTTTGTACTTTTATATTATCTGCTAAACTACTTGAACCACTATTTATATATCCTGCAATTGCTCCTATACACGGTGTTCCTCCACTATATGATGAGGTTATTTCCATATCTTTTATATGAATATTATCTATAACAATATTTTCTGTTACTTCTGCATTTTCAATAAATCCAATCTTTTGAGCAGATGAATTTATAGTAAATCCATCAATGTATAAGTTCTTTATTGTTCCTTTGCTAAATCCTTTTATTAAAGATTCTGTACCATTTATATTTTTTAATGTATGTATTTGTCCATTATACATTCCATCTAAATATCCTTGGAATGTTCCTGTTATATATGGAGCAAAATCAGCATTTCCAAAATCTATATCTGCTATTAATCTATAATTTTGTATTAAACCACTTACACCATTTTGGTCATTATTATTTATCGCATTCCATTCCTCGGCTGTAGAAATATTTTTTATAAATGTGACGTCGATTTTTCTTGTTCCCAAATCCTCATTTTCACCATATATAGATTCTTTTATTTTTCCATTTGCCATTTTACTTCTTATTGATGCAACTTCATATGTATTTAAAAATGATGTTGGATTATTAAGTATGCAATAAACTGTACTTACCTTTTTACTATATGATTGGCTCATAATAGCTGTATCCATATAGTGTACATTAATTTCACTAATTGTAGTACCTGCAGGGTTATAAACTCTAAATACCGCAAGTGAAATATTGTCACCTTTTAAATCTATTTTATTATTTCTTATGTAAAGTTCTATTTCAGATTTTACTTTATCAGTCATTTCAACATTTGATATATCATTATCTTTTATTACTTCTCCAGATAGAACATCTATTATTTCAGTTCCAGTAACATCTATTTTTATGTTTTCTTGTTTTGGCATACAATAATTCAAATTCAAATGTGGATAAAATCCATTATTTACATATGTATCTATTATGAATTGGTTATAATTGTTTGCATTTAGCATTACATCCTGAACACCAGGTTCATATAAAGCTGTTGCTGATGACTTTGTATTATAATCATTTGCTTCATAGATTACATCACAGAAATAATATGATTCTTTTACAACAGTACTTGTATATTTATTTAAAATATTAGGTCCAATGTTTCCTTCTTTATTGCTTGAATCCATTACACCATAATATTCATAATCATTATATACTGAAATTATAGGTTGTACTGAATATGTATTCCTTACTATAGCTGTTGAATCCTTTTGTGAAATTATTGCTCCTGTATTTTCATTAATTACTGGTGGATATCCAACATTGTATACTATATTCGCAGCATAAGAATATGTAGAATCACAATGATTCATTCTTATTGGTGAAATATTATATATATTTTGAAGTAAACCTGCTCCATCTACTTGGAATACTACTCCTGATATATATCTATAATCCCCAATTGTTATGTTTCCAATTCCCTCTATTCCATTACCATAAACATATCCATTTTGTATTGTACCATCTGAGTATAAACATACACCTGCTAAATATTGTGATCCATATAATGTGTTTTCCATATTAACTATAAAGTTTTCTACTGTACCACTATTTCTATATCCTAAAAGTCCAACATTTATACGTTGTTTTTGCGTACAACTTTTTAGGTTTACTATTGCATTGTCTATTGTTCCATTATTATACAAGAATAATGAATATGTACCATCCTCATCTGCTATAAATGTATCTACTCCTTCTACATTTGTTGTATATCTATTTTTTGCATTATTTATATAATAGTCTATAACAATATTTTTTAGGTTTGCTTTTTCATCTATTTTATAGAAAATATATGATGTAGTTTCTCTTCCCTTTTCTAAGGAATATGAATCCTTTTTTACTGTTTTTCCATTAAAATCTATACTACCATAAAAAGATATATTAGGACTTCCAAATGTAAACTCATTTGCACTATTTGCATTTGATAAATCTATATCATTCAAAAGTATATAATTTCCATATGGTTGGATGTTTTTAAATTCTTCTACTGTTGATATACTCTTTATCTCTGTACATGTTTCTGGGTTATAAGTAAATTCTACAGAATTTAAAATGTATTCTCTTCCATATTGTTTAATTACTATCTCTGCAGTGTAATTTACAGTTTCATTTGATTCCTCAATTTTGTATTTGTAATTTTCATATATAGTTTCATTAGAATCATATGTGTACTCATATTCTTCCGATAAACCTTTATCAGATTTTAATCTTACAAAATATTTACATCTTTGTTCGTTTTTATCGTATGTTACATGGTCTTTATCTATAAATTCTATGTTCATATTTGCAAAAAAGTCATAACCATATTTTGAATATGCTGTTGCTGTTTCACCAAGTTCTATTTTTAGATTTCTTACAGTTAAAGTATAATCTTTTTCTTTTACTGTAGGTTCTGCATTTTCATCATCTTCTGGTGGTGGTATTGTTTCTTCGTATTTTTCTAGATAAAATCCAACATAACCATCATCTGGTACTTTAAATGTTTTTGTATATGAGGTTAAATTTCCAGTTCCAAGTCCTGTTATTTGTTCTAGATTTTTCCCAATATCTTTTCCTTTTTGTATATATACTTTAGCATTTGCCTCAGTTACTTTAGCGGAGAATGACATTGTTACTGTCTGTCCTGCATATTTTGATAAATCATATACATAACATTGTTTTGATAATAAATTTAGTGTTATAGAATTATCATCTTCTGTATAAGTTTTTCCATAATTATATTTTGGAGTTATTTTAAATTTTGCAGTATATGATTCATCTAAAGTATATTCTGATGTAAATGCATCAAAACACTTAGAATACCAGTTGTTTTCAGATTTTACATCAACCAAATTTGAACCATCTTGTTTCATCTGTCTTTCCATTCCCACTAAGTCAATTTTTCCCCCAAGTCCTGTTGTTACAAATTGTGTTTTGTCTATTACAAAATTGTTTTGTACCTTGCTTACATCATTTGTTTCATTATATGATGCAACTTCCGCACTTAATGTAAATGTTTCATTTTCGGTTAATCCATCATAAGTAAGTCTTACCCATTGATTTGTTGGTATTTTTGTACTGCTTTTTATTTCTTTTGGCTCTATCGTTGGTATATATTCTTTATCATAACTATCTAACATTCTTATATTTACTATATCTTCTAAACAACTTTTATCAATATCTTCTATATACACATCCATATCAATTACACTTGTGGTTACAACTACATTAGATATGTTTATTCTTGCTGGCAATTTATTTGTTAAGAATTTCCTTAGTGTATATGAAACTTGAACATCTGCTTCAGTGCTTCCCTGCATAGCTTTTGCTGTTAGTACAATATTATATGTCGTATTTGATTTTAAAGTTTCAATTAGGCTTTTTATTCCTTCTTCTGTTGATAGCTTTGAAATATCTGTAATTTCAACAGATTTTATTTCACTATTTTTCTCGTCTTGAATTGATAATTTTACACTCTTTAAAATTTTTACTAATCTACTATCTGTCTTACTTGTATTTATTGCTGTTGTTAAATTAATGCTGTTACACGTTAAATCTGTATCTATATTGTATGATACTTCCATTTTCAAACTTCCAAGTTTACTTAATGGCAAAGTTGTAAATGTACTATTTCCAATTTCTTGATTAGATTGCTTTCCTTTTCCATCTGATATATCAAAATCTGCATATATTTTTATAGTATATGTCTTTTGTGGGTCTAGGTTATCAAATGTTAGTTTTTTTCCATTTGATATATTTGAGCTTGATATTTCTTCTCCATTTTCAGAATACAATACGTATCTTAAATTTTCTATATCAACATTATCTTCATTTACAACTGTTGGTTCTATATTAACAGATATTACTTCTTGTGCTGATACTTTAATTTTTACAGATGGTGCTTTTTTCGATGTTTCCGTTCTTCCAGTATTGTTTTTCAAATTCATTATGTTTCCTGCTGTATCATAAAATCTTATCTCATAATCACATGTACTATTTGATTTTAATCCTTCTGTTGTCTGATATGTTGTACCCTCACCTTTTAAAATTTTTCTTAGTGTATTTGTATCTATAGAATATTTTGTTCCATTTACTAACACTTCTGCCTTTGATACACCATATATTGCTTCATCTGTTACATCTGATGTAACACGTAAATTTTTTATTTCTAGTTTGTTTGAATATATTTGTCCATTTTCTTTTTCTAGTTCTATTGGTTTTAATGTGTTTACATCTTTTGTTTTTATTTCTTGTTCTAAAACTGTATTTTCAATTAAGCTTCCTTCTTTATTTCTGTATTGGTATGTACCAACAATTTTATATTTTGTTGCTGGTAATAATTTTGTTACACTTATTTCTCCTGGATTTGCACTTGAAACCCTAAATGCAATTTCATTATCTTTATAGAAGGTAAATGTTATCGCTTTATATATAACCCTACTTGGATCTGATATACTTAGGTTTGCAAATGCTGTATATACATTAGCCGTAAAATCTGTACAAGTTACTGTAGGTTTTATCCAAATTTTTTCTATATCTACATTTCCAGAATCATCAGTTTCTTCTTCCTTTTTTGGTTCTTCTACTTTTATTTCTTCTTTTTTTGGTTCTTCTTTTATTTCTGGTGTTGTAGTTGTATTTTTGGTTTCATTTTTCGTTTCTTCTTCTTTTGTTTCATTTTCTGTTGTATTATTTTGTTCTTGATTATTATTTGTTTCTTCTCTTATAATTCCTAAATTCATTAAAAATTCTTTGTATGTATATGTTCTTTTATAATCTTCTATTGTTATAGTAGAACTTTCGTCCACATCTAATATTTTGTCATATACAAATTCATCATTTTTTAATGTATAAAATGTTATAAATTCTCTTGTAAAGTTAATTATGCTGTTCATTTTTATTGTATATTCATTTAGGTTTGTCTTTACCTTAAATTCTTTTGTGTTTATATATAAATTGTCAGTATTTTTTAATAGTATATAATCATAGTAATCTGCTCTTTGCAAAGTATTTGAGTTATATAGTTCTCCAGATGTTAGAGTTGTTCCACTATATCCTTGTACTTCCTGAAATTCGTCTGTTATAAGTGTTACTTTTGGCGACAAATTATATAATGCTAAAGAATTATTTACATATATTGGATAATTTAAGTTTATATTGTCTTGCTTACTTGCTCCTAAATAATATGAATTTAGATTTTCGTATATTGAGTCTTGGTCTTTTACCTGCAATGCTTTTACGTTATGGTCGACATCAAAGTTTGTGTTTAATAGGTTTGATGCTATTTCTTTTCCAGATACGGCATATCCATCATATTCTATTGTTTTGTATGGTATAAATCTTAAGTAAATTATATATATTGACAATAAAATTATTATTAAAAAACTAAGTAGTATTACTACAAATAATGGTTTATTTGTTTTGTTTTTTATATTTCTTCTTTTTTTCATTTTTTCGTCTCCTATGTGTATATTATTACATTTTGATTTTATCATAACAGTTACGAAAAGGCAATATTCTTTGCATTATTTAGCTTGTGTTTTTTGTTATTTTAGTGTTGTTTGCTGAAGTTGTTGGAATGAGTGAAGTTAGTTTTTTTTACATTTTTGTTACAAAAAAGAGTAAAAGCATTTATTTGCTTTTACTCTCATTCATATTTTCATTATCAAATATTAAATTAAACATTTAAACCTTTTCTTCCAGCATAAATTGCAGAGCATCCTAAATCATTTTCGATATTTAATAATCTATTGTATTTAGCAACTCTATCAGTTCTACAAGGAGCACCTGTTTTAATTTGTCCTGCATTTGTAGCAACTGCAACATCAGCTAAAGTAGTATCTTCTGTTTCACCACTTCTGTGTGATACAACAGCTGTATAACCATTTTTCTTAGCAAGTTCAATTGCATCTAATGTTTCTGTTAAAGTTCCTATTTGGTTTAATTTAATTAATATACTGTTTGTTACTCCTAAATCTAAACCTTTTTGTAATCTCTTAATATTTGTAACAAATAGGTCATCTCCAACTAATTGAACTTTCTTTCCTAATCTATCTGTTAATTTTTTCCATCCGTCCCAATCTTCTTCTGCTAATCCATCTTCTACTGAGATTATTGGATATCTTTCACATAAATCTGCTATGAAATCTATCATTTCATCACATGTTTTTGTTTCATTAATTTTCCAGAAATGATAGCTTCCTTCTTTTCCTATTTTTTTAGCTTCATCATACATTTCTGTAGCAGCTAAATCTAATGCTAAGCAAACTTCTTCTCCTGGTTTATATCCTGCTTCTTTTATTGCTTCTACTATTAATTGAAGTGCTTCATCTTCATCTTTAACATTTGGAGCAAATCCACCTTCATCTCCAACACCTGTTCCCAAACCTTGAGCTTTTAATACTTTCTTTAATGTATGATAAATTTCAGCACACATACGTAGACATTCTTTGAATGATTTTGCTCCAACTGGCATAATCATAAATTCTTGTACACTTAATGTCGAATCAGCATGTTTTCCACCATTCATTATGTTCATCATTGGAACTGGCATTGTTTTTGCATTAACTCCACCAATATATTTATATAATTCAATTCCTAAAGATTCAGCTGCTGCTCTTGCAACTGCTAAAGATACTCCCAATGTAGCATTAGCTCCTAATTTTCCTTTATTTTCTGTTCCATCTAATTCAATTAATGTTTTATCTATTAATGGTTGATTATATGCATTCATTCCTTCTAATTCTGGAGCTATTATTGTATTTACATTTTCAACAGCTTTTAATACACCTTTTCCCATATACCTTGATGAATCTCCATCTCTTAATTCTACCGCCTCAAATGCTCCTGTTGAAGCTCCTGATGGTACCATTGCAACTCCGCATGATCCATCAAATAATTCTACAGTAACTTGTACTGTTGGATTTCCTCTTGAATCCAATACCTCCAAAGCTTCTATTCTTTCGATTTCTAAGTAATTTTTCATAAAATACCATTCCTTTCTTTTTTATAGTATGTATCAATATTCAAAAATGTAATCATCCTAAAATATAACTTTTACCCAAAAAAAAATGGAAGAAATTATTCTTCCATTTTTGGTTTTCATGCTATTATTCATTGAAACCACTTGTCACTATTTCATAGCTTCTTCAACTGCAACAGCTACTGCAACTGATGCTCCGACCATTGGATTGTTACCCATACCGATTAATCCCATCATTTCTACATGTGCTGGTACTGAAGATGAACCTGCAAATTGTGCATCTGAATGCATTCTTCCCATTGTATCTGTCATACCATATGAAGCTGGTCCAGCAGCCATATTATCTGGATGAAGTGTTCTACCTGTTCCACCACCTGAAGCAACTGAGAAATATTTCTTTCCTGCTTCCAATCTTTCCTTCTTATATGTACCTGCAACTGGATGTTGGAATCTTGTTGGATTTGTTGAGTTACCTGTGATAGATACATCAACATCTTCCATCCACATGATTGCAACACCTTCTCTAACATCATTAGCTCCATAGCATCTTACTTGGCTTCTTTCACCATCTGAATATTTGATTTCTTCTACTACATTTACTTTTCCTGTAAAGAAATCAAAATCTGTTTTTACATATGTAAATCCATTTATTCTTGATATTACTTGTGCTGCATCTTTTCCTAAACCATTTAAAATGACTCTTAATGGTTCTTTTCTAACTTTATTTGCAGATTTTGCTATACCAATAGCTCCTTCTGCAGCTGCAAAGCTTTCATGTCCTGCTAAAAATGCAAAGCATTTTGTATCTTCTGATAATAGCATTGATGCTAAGTTTCCATGTCCTAACCCTACTTTTCTGTCATCTGCAACAGAACCTGGAATACAAAATGCTTGTAATCCTTCTCCAATTGCTTTTGCTGCATCTGCTGCTTTTGTACATCCTTTTTTGATTGCTATTGCAGCTCCTAATGTATATGCCCAAGCTGCATTTTCAAAACATATTGGTTGTACTCCTTTTACTATTTCATATGGATTAAATCCTTTGTCTGTACATATTTTTAATGCATCTTCAAAATCTTTTATTCCGTATTTTTCCATTACTGGTTTTATTTGATCTATTCTTCTTTCATAACTTTCAAATGTTACTGCCATTTTTATTCCTCCTATTTTACTACTATTGTAAGGGAACACATTTTTCCCTTTGTCTCTTCCACTTGGGACAAAATATGTCCCCTACTTGTGAATTAGTGATGTCATATTTTATAATATTTTAATCGATTTTATTCTTCACGTGGGTCTATCTTCTTAACTGCTTCATCAAATCTTCCATATGTACCAGAAGCTTTTTCAATTGCTTCCATTGGATCAATACCTTTTTTGATATTATCCATCATTTTTCCCATATGAACATATTTATAACCAATTATTTGATCATCTTTATCTAGTCCTAATTCAACAATATAACCTTCTGTTAATTGTAAATATCTTGGTCCTTTTAAAGAACTTGAATAAATTGTTCCTACTTGTGATGTATGTCCTTTTCCTAAATCCTCAAGTCCTGCTCCTACTGGAAGTCCACCTTCTGAGAAAGCTGTTTGTGTTCTACCATATACTATTTGTAAGAATAATTCTCTCATAGCAGTATTTATAGCATCACAAACTAAATCTGTATTTAATGCTTCTAATATTGTTTTACCTGTTAGAATTTCTCCTGCCATTGCAGCTGAATGTGTCATTCCTGAACATCCTATTGTTTCAATTAATGCTTCTTGGATTATTCCATCTTTTACATTTAATGTTAATTTACATGCTCCTTGTTGTGGTGCACACCATCCAATACCATGTGTTAATCCTGATATATCTTTTATATCTTTTGCTTTTACCCATTTTCCTTCTTCTGGAATTGGTGCTGGTCCATGGTCTACTCCTTTTGCAACACAGCACATATTTTCTAATTCTTTTGAATAAATCATTTTTATTGCTCCTTTCATTTATTACATAATATTTGATTTTTTATTTTACTTTCTTCTTGTTTTGCTACACAATAGTCAACTCTTTGATTTTCATCAACATCTGTTGTATCATATTTTACCACATTTACTTGTCTTTTTAAGTAAATTCCAGTAATATATTCATCAGATTTCGGAACTTCTAAATTTCTAGTAGATAAATATTTATTAAATGCTTTTTCTTCTTTTTTTCCACATGGTTCTATATGTAAATATTTTTTTCTCCAATATATATGGTGATCATAATATTCATCTTGGCCACCTAACAAATTATCATAGCAAAATGTGTATGTTATTCTATCATTTTTTATTGATATTGTTAAATTTGACCATACTTTTTGATTTGTTTTTCTAAATTCTTCTCTTAGTTCTTTTATTTCATCATATAAAAGCTCTACTAGTTTTAAATATTCTTCCTCTTCTATATTGTACTTGTTTGGGACTTCATATACATTTATAAATTTTCTTTTTAAAATTCCTCTTGGCATAAAATAGAAATACATTTCTCCAACTTGAACTTTTCCAAGTCTCTCTATTATTGATGCATATAGGTATAATTCATCCCATTTTCCAGGTACTATATTGAAAAGCTTTCTTTGTATATTTTCATATAATTCTTTAATTTTTTTAGTATTATTAATCACTTTTATCCACCCTTATTTATAGCGGATTTTGAATTTTTTCGCTATTAATAGTTTATAATTCTTATTTTTCTAAAATACTTTCTCCAGTCATTTCTTCTGGCTTTTCAATTCCTAATATTTCTAACATTGTTGGTGCTAAATCTGCCAATTTTCCAGATTTTACTTTTAATGTTTCATCATTTGTTACAAGTATTAATGGAACTGGATTTGTTGTATGTGCAGTATGTGGTTCACCTGTTTTATAGTCAATCATTTGCTCACAGTTTCCATGATCTGCAGTTATTAAAATTGTTCCATTATGTGCTAACATTGCATCTACAACTTTTTGAACACATTCATCTATTGTTTCTACAGCTTTTATTGCTGCTGGTAAACTTCCTGTGTGTCCAACCATATCTGGATTTGCAAAGTTTAATATAATTGCATTATATTTATCTTCATTTATTGCTTCTACAACTTTTTCTGTTACTATTGGAGCACTCATTTCTGGTTGTAAATCATATGTTGCTACTTTTGGTGATGGTACTAATATTCTATCTTCACCAGGATATTGTTTTTCTTCTCCTCCATTAAAGAAAAATGTAACATGTGCATATTTTTCTGTTTCTGCAATTCTTAATTGTTTTAATCCATTTTTGCTTACAACTTCTCCAAATGTGTTTACTAATGGCTCTTTTTTGAATGCTATTTTTACATTTGGCATTGTTTCATCATAATTTGTAAAACATACAAAATATGTGTTGATTTTTTCTGTTTCAAATCCATCAAATTCTGAATCTACAATTGCTCTTGTTATTTCTCTTGCTCTATCTGGTCTAAAGTTAAAGAAAATTACAGAGTCATTTTCTCCAATTGTTGCAATTGGTGTATCATTATTAACTATTACAGTTGGTTCAACAAATTCGTCAAATACTTCTTTTTGATAAGAATCTTCTATTGCTATTGTTGCAGATGTTGCTTTATTTCCTTCTCCTCTTACTAATGCATCATAACATTTTTTTACTCTATCCCATCTCTTATCTCTATCCATAGCATAATATCTTCCTGATATACTTGCTATTTTTCCAACTTTCTTTTCTTTCATTTTTTCTTCAAGTTGTGTTATATATCCTTCTGCTGATGCTGGTGGTGTATCTCTTCCATCTAAAAAGCAGTGTACATATACATCTTCAAAATCTCTTCTTTTTGCCATTTCAAGTAGTCCATATAAATGTCTAATATGACTATGAACTCCACCATCTGATAATAATCCTAATATGTGTAATTTTGAATTGTGTTTTTTACAATTTTCAATTGCTTCTATGAATTCAGGAATTGCAAAAAAGTCTCCATCTTCTATTGATTTTGTTATTTTTGTTAGTTCTTGATATACAATTCTTCCTGCTCCAATATTTGTGTGTCCTACTTCAGAATTTCCCATTTGTCCATCTGGTAGTCCTACTTTTAATCCACTTGTATACATTATTGTATTTGGGTATTTTTTCATTAGTTTGTCTATATTAGGTGTTTTTGCAAGTTTTACAGCATTACCATCTGTTTTTTCGTTTATTCCAAAACCATCTAATATCATTAGCATTACTGGTCCTTTTTCCATTATTTTCATCCCTTTCCAATTCAAATAACAATAGTTGTATTGTTTTGAACCAATTATCTATCATAATTTACAATTTTAGCGAATTCTTCAGATTTTAAACTTGCTCCTCCTACAAGGCCTCCGTCTATATCTGACATCTCAAATAATTCTTTTGCATTTGATGATTTTACGCTTCCGCCATATTGTATTATAACTCCATTTGCCTCATTTTGTCCATATATTTCTGCTATTTTTTTTCTTATTTCCATTATTGTATTGTTTGCATCTTCTTGTGTTGCTGTTTTTCCTGTTCCTATTGCCCATATTGGTTCATATGCTACAATAATTTTTTCTAAATCTTCTGCTGATACACCTTCTAATGCTTTTTCTATTTGACTTGTAACTATTGCTTCTGTTTGACCTGATTCTCTTTGTTCAAGAGTTTCACCAACACATATTATTGGTTTTAATCCAACTGCTAATGCTGATTTTACTTTTTTATTTACAGTTTCATCTGTTTCTGCAAAATATTGTCTTCTTTCTGAATGTCCTATTATTACATATTCTACTCCTATAGATTTTAACATTTGTGCAGATACTTCTCCTGTATATGCTCCTTTTTCTTCCCAATGCATATTTTGGGCACCTATTTTTATATTTGTTCCTTGCACATTTAGTAATGAATAAAATAAATCTGTATATGGCACACATAAAATAACTTCATTTTTTGTGTCACTTACAAGTGGTGTTAATTCTTCAATGAAATTAATAGCTTCATTTGGAAGCATATTCATTTTCCAATTTCCTGCAATTACTTTTCTTCTCATAAAAAATCCAATTCCTTTCTATAATTTAGAGAACTTCTAGACATTTATAATTTTCGAATTATAATCATCATCATTACTTTTTAGTCTCTCTTTTATTATATTAATCAAGTTTTTCTTTGCTTCATCAGTGTAGTCATTTACAAATTCACAATCAAATTGTTTTTGTAATTCTCTATTTGCAGAATATTCTTTTATATGTTCATCTATTTCTTGCAATCTTTTTTTTATAACTTCACTTGGAAGCTCCCTATTTTTCAATTCAATCTTTGCTCTTTCTATATCTTTTGGTATTATATATATTGAAAATATATTTGGTGTATGTTTTTTTATTTCATATATAGTACTATAATGTACTTCTGTTACTTGATTTTCGCTTGATTCTAGTTTTTCTTTTCTATATCCATATTTTGCTCCAAGAAATTCAAAATCAACTACAACTTCTTTATTTTTCACTAGTTTTTCGAATTCTTCTTCACTTACAAATTCTTTATCAATACCATTAACTTCATTTTTTCTTTTATTTCTTGTTGTAACAATTGCTAAATTTTTAAAATTAAGTTCTTTTGATATCGCATCTTTAAAAAAAGATTTGCCAGTTCCTGTTATTCCTGATAATGTTACTATCATAATTATTCCTCTCTTTGAGTATTTCCTTTGCTTTGGCTATAATAAATATTTCTAACTTTCTCAAATATATCACTATAATCAAAATTTTTAGGAAATTTTGTTCTTCCACATTTTAATAATTGAAATGTTTCTTCTAATGGTAACCAAACATATTTGTCTATTTCTTCTTTTTGAATTTCAATTTTTGATGAATTTCTTTTTAAGCAATAAAATGTTATAAAGAAATTTTTTATTTTTTTAGAACTCTCAAAGCCAAGAGGAACACCTTGTTGTGTAACTTTTACAACATTCATTGATTCCTCTAGGTTTATTCCAAGTTCTTCTTTTAATTCTCTTACCATAGCTTGAGTTTCTGTTTCATCATTATCTAAATGTCCTGAGCATAAATCATTTTTTCCAGGTGTAAGTCCTTTATTAGCTCTTACTTCTATAAGAACTTCTCCTTTTTCATTTATAACAAAACATGTAACTCCTTTTAGCCAATCACTTTCATCTAAGTTTTTTTCATCTGTTTTATCTATTGTTCTTTTATATTTTCCGTCTTTGTCATATACTCTATATTGTGTTCCTAATACTCTAGGGTTCCTTAGATTTTCCATTTTGCCTATACTGCCTTTCTCTCCTCAAACTATTTATTTCCTATTTGTCTAATAAACATTCTATTCCTGGTAATTTTTTACCTTCTATGAATTCTAATGATGCTCCTCCACCTGTTGAAACATGTGTCATTTTATCTGCAACACCTGCTTTTTGAATTGCTGCAGCTGTATCACCACCACCAATTATTGTTGTTGCATCTAATTCTGCTAATACTTGTGCTAATTTGTTTGTTCCTTCAGCAAATGCTGCAAATTCTGCTACACCTACTGTTCCATTCCATATTACTGTTTTGGCTTTTCTTAATTCTTCAGCATATAATTCAATTGTTTTTGGTCCAATGTCTAATCCTTCCCATCCATCTGGTATTGATTCTCTATCTGCATACATTGTTTCAGTATTTGCTGAAAATTCTTTTCCTAATTTGTTGTCTATTGGTAGTAACATTTTTACGCCTTTTTCTTCAGCTTTTTTCATTAATTCTTTTGCTAAATCTAATTTATCATCTTCGCAAATTGAATTTCCTATTTTATATCCTAATGCTTTATAGAATGTATAAGCCATTCCTCCACCAATTAATAATACATCTACTTTTTCTAATAAACTATCTATTACACCTATTTTATCAGATACTTTAGATCCTCCTAATATTGATACAAATGGTCTTTCTGGATTTTGTAATGCTTCTCCTAAGAATTTTAATTCTTTTTCTATTAAAAATCCTGAAACAGCTGGTAAATAATGTGCTACGCCTTCTGTTGAAGCATGTGCTCTATGTGCTGTTCCAAATGCATCATTTACAAATATATCTCCGAAGCTTGCTAATTTTTTTGCAAATTCTGGATCATTGTCTGTTTCTTCTTTATGAAATCTAACATTTTCAAGTAACATTACTTGTCCTGGTTGTAAATTTTCAGCTAATTTTTGTGCACTTTCTCCAACAACATCTTCAGCCATTAATACTTCTTGTCCTAATTGTTTTGAAAGTTCTTTTGCAACTGGTGCAAGTGAAAATTCTTTTTTGAATTCTCCCTTTGGTCTTCCTAAATGTGAAGATAATACTATTTTACATCCTTGTTCTATTAAATATTTTATTGTTGGTAATGCTGCTACAATTCTTCTATTATCTGTTATATTTTGATTTTCGTCCATAGGAACATTAAAATCACATCTAACAAATACTCTTTTTCCTTTTAAATCAATATCTTTTATTGTTTTTTTACTCATAATAAGTTTTTCCTTTCTTATATAAAAATAATTAAAATATATTTTTTAATTATATCACTTCAAAAAGGTTAGAGGTTAGACAAGCTCTAACACCCTAACCCAAGTTGAATTATTATTTATGATCTACTGTTGACATATAGCAAGCTAAATCAACTAACTTGTTTGAATATCCCCATTCATTATCATACCATGCAACTAATTTAACGAATGTATCTGTTAACATGATTCCTGCTGTTGCATCAAATATTGATGTATGCATATCACTTAGGAAATCTGAAGATACAACTGGTTCGTCTGTATATTCAACAATTCCTTTTAATTCATTTTCAGATGCTCTTTTTACAGCTGCACATATTTCTTCATATGTTGTTGGTCTTTCTAGATTACATGTTAAGTCAACAACTGAAACATCAACTGTTGGTACTCTGAATGCCATACCTGTTAATTTTCCATTTAATGATGGTATAACTTTTCCTACTGCTTTTGCAGCTCCTGTTGATGATGGAATAATGTTTGCAGATGCAGCACGTCCACCTCTCCAATCTTTCTTTGAAGCTCCATCAACTGTTTTTTGTGTTGCTGTTGTTGAGTGAACTGTTGTCATTAATCCTTCTTTGATTCCAAAATTATCATTTATTATTTTTGCTAAAGGTGCTAAACAGTTTGTTGTACAAGATGCATTTGATACAATGTTCATGTCTGAACTATATGTTTCATTATTTACTCCCATTACAAACATTGGAGCATCTTTTGATGGTGCACTTATAAGAACTTTTTTAGCTCCTGCATCTAAGTGTGCTTGTGCTTTTTCCATTGTTGTGAATACACCAGAACATTCTAATACATATTCAACTCCAAGTTCTCCCCAAGGAATATTCTTTGGGTCCATTTCATTATATACTTTTATTACTCTTCCATTTACTACTAAGTTTCCGTCTTTTTCTTCAACTGTTCCGTTAAATCTTCCATGTACAGTGTCAAATTTTGTCATATATGCCATGTAATCAGCTGCTACAAATGGATCGTTTACTGCTACAACTTCAACCTCCTCTTTACCTAATGCTGCTTGGAATGCTAGTTTTCCTATTCTTCCAAATCCGTTAATTCCTACTTTTACTGACATAAAATTTCCTCCTTTTTGAAATTAGTTTCTTCTAATTTCATTTTTATCTATTATTTACCTTTTTAGGCATTTTTATTCTATAACAAATGATAATACTTTTCAAGTATTATTTGAAAATTATTTATATTTTTCTTCTCTTATAATTCTTTATTTATAGTTTAAAATTTTTTCCATAATTTCTACATCTTCAATTTTATTTATTCCAAAACACTTTTTCCCTAAATTTTTTATTGATGCTCCTAAATGATACATTTCTTCATTGTCTATAATTATAAATCTATCATGGAATTTATTAGTCTTTGCAACCTTTAATATTGGGTATTCTTTATTAAATTTTTGAATATCAATTTGTTGGATATTACTTTTATCTGAAATCAGTATTACTACTTCTACATTATTGTTTTTCTTAGTAAGCATTTTTAAAACACTGTCATCTATATAATTATCTATTATTAAAATTTTTTTATTTGCTTTTTTTATGATGTCACTTATCAAACTATATGCATCATATATTTGTCCTTCAAAAAATATTTTTTGCTTTATATTTTCTTCTACTTGAAGTTGATTAAAAACTTCATTAAATTTTTTATCATGTTATAATAATTTGTATTCTATGTTAGTTAATCTTTCAAATATTTGTCCATTTTGTATTAGAAATTTTTTATTTCTTCATTAGATATATCATCTTTAATGATTAAATTTTCATTTTCCATAAATTCACATCCTTTTATGATTGTGTATATTCTAAAACGTTTGTTTGCGTTTGCCAAGTATTTTATTGTTATTTATATATTTTTTTAGTCCATGCACTTTTATTTTTTTCTAACATATAATTTGTTATATGAGTTCTTAATAAAATTATATGGAGGTTTTTATGTTTTCCGCATTGTGTATAAGTGGTTTTTTTCACTTTTTACAGACTGCAGTTTTTGCAGTTGGATACATTTCAGGAACTTCCCTTTTTCCAGAACCTCTAAGTTCTGAAGAAGAGCGAATTTATCTTGAAAAATTAAGTACAGGAGATGAAGATGCACGTAATATTTTAATTGAAAGGAATTTAAGACTTGTTGCACATGTTTGTAAAAAATATAGTAATTCAAATGTAGACCAAGATGACTTAATTTCAATTGGTACAATTGGTCTTATCAAAGGAATTAATAGTTTTAAACCTGAAAAAGGTGCTAGACTTTCTACATATGTTTCTAGATGTATAGATAATGAAATTCTTATGCATTTTAGGGCAACCAAAAAGCAAAATGCTGAAGTATTTCTTGATGAACCAATCGGAAAAGATAAAGATGATAATGTTATTACATTACAAGAAATTTTAGAAAATGATGACAGAAGTGTCGAAGAATCTGTTGATTTAAAAATGAAAGTTAAACTTTTATATGAAAAAATGAAATCTATTTTAAAAGGAAGAGAACGTACAATTTTGGAACTTCGTTTTGGTCTTGATGGTCGTAAACCTAAAACACAAATTGAAATTGCTAAAGAAATGGGAATTTCTCGTTCTTATGTATCAAGAATTGAAACTAAGGCTATTAATAAACTTTCTAAAGAAATTAAAGAATAATTTGTATAATATTCCATTTCTTTGCTAACAATAATACAAATAGCTATTAATGGGAGGTTTTATAATGGATATTAATAAAAAAGTTTTAAATGAAGTTAGTAAAGGTGCAAAAATGGGAATGGATGCGATAAAATTTGTTTCTGATAAAGTTTCTGATAGTAGATTTCAAAAAGTTTTAAATGTTGAATATCTTAAATATAAAGAAATTTTTAATCGTGTTGGGAATATTTATCATAATTATGATTTAACAGATGATCCTCAAGAAACAAATATAATGAATAAAGCTATGACTTGGTATGGAATTCAAATGAATACAATGACTGATAAAAGTAATTCTAATATTTCTGAATTATTGTTACAAGGTACTAATATGGGAATTATTGAAGGTCGCAGATTGTTAAATAATAATCCTAGTGTTGATAAAAATGTTAGACAAATTTTAGATGATTTTGTTGTTATGCAAGAAGATAGTGTTGAGACATTAAAAAAGTATTTATAAAAGAGCTGTTACTTTTGTAACAACTCTTTATGATAATACTCCTACTCAATTACTATACTTTACACTTCTTGCTGATTTTTTTGTTTATCAAGTAACTTGTTTAAATCTGCTTGTGCTTCATCACATTCTTGTACTGTTGCTGTATATGATACTTGTCCTATTGATTGCCCTGTGATTTTCTTTTTTACATCATATTCTTCTATTACTCTTTCATATCTTTCTACTAATGCTATTTCTCCTTCTTTCATTCCATATTCTTGTTTTATTTCTTCTCGACTTAGTCCTTTCTCTTTTCCTTCTTGATAATTTTTCCAGATAGTACTTTGTTTAAATTTGTTTAAAGCTTTTCCTAATCGTAACTCTCTTTGCTCTTCTGTTTCTTCTTTTCCTTCTTTTGCTGCCTTTATTCCTTCTATAGTGCTTCTTGGAGTCCTTCTACTATATTCTGGCTTTCCTTCAAATTGCTCTTTACACCATTTTTCTATTTTTATTATATTATCCGCCTGAATATTTAAGTTGCCATAATCATATTCTTCTATTACTCTTTCATATCTTTCTACTAGTGCTATTTCTCCTTCTCTCATTCCATATTTTTGTTTTATTTCTTCTCGACTTAATCCTTGCTCTTTTCCTTTTTGACATTTTTTCCATATATCTTCTTCTTTAATGCCACTTAAAACTCTTCCCAAATATAACTCTCTTTGTTCTGTTGTTTCTTTTTCTCCTTCTTGTACTGCTTTTATTCCATCTATAGTTGCTCTTGGAGTTCTTCTTCTATATTTTGGTTTTCCTTCAAATTGTTCTTTGCACCATTCTTCTATTTTTATTATATTATTAGCATCAACATTTAAATTTCCATAATCATAATCTTCTACTATTCTTTCACATCTTTCTACTAATGCTATTTCTCCTTCTCTCATTTCATATTTTTCTTTTATTTCTTCTCTGCTTAATCCTTGCTCTTTTCCCGCTCGATATTTTTTCCAGATATCTTTTTGTTTAAAGTTGTTTAAAGCTGATCCTAAACGTGCCTCTATTTGTTCTTTTGTTTTTTTCTCTCTTTCTTTGGCTATACTTATTCCTTTTATACCTTTTGGTAACCTTCTACTATATTCTGGCTTTCCCTCAAATTGCTCTTTACACCATTGTTCTATTTCTATTATATTGTTTGCATTAATATTTAAATCTCCATAATTATATTCTTCTATTACTCTTTCATATCTTTCTACTAGTGCTATCTCTCCTTCTCTCATTCTATATTTTTGTTTTATTTCTTCTCTGCTTAATTCTTGCTTTTTTCCTTCTTGATAGTTTTTCCAGATATCTTTTTGTTTAAAAGTGTCTACAGCTTTTCCTAATCGTAACTCTCTTTGATCTTCTTTTTTTCCTTCTTTAGCTCCTTTTATAGTTGCTCTTGGAGTTCTTCTACTATATTCTGGCTTTCCCTCAAATTGCTCTTTACACCATTCTTCTATTTCTATTATATTTTTTACACTCTTACTTAAATCTACATAATCATATTCTTTTATTACTCTTTCATATCTTTCTACTAGTGCCATCTCTCCTTCTCTTAGTCCATATTTTTGTTTTATTTCTTCTCTACTTAATCCTTGCTCTTTTCCTTCTTGATATTTTTTCCAAATATCTCTTTGATTAATTCTCCTTAAAGATATTCCTAAACGTAACTCTCTCTGTTCTTTTGTTTCTTTTTCTCCTTCTTTTGTTCCTGCAATTCCTTTTCTCACTGTTCTTGGCACCCTTCTACTATATTCTGGCTTTCCTTCAAATTGTTCTTTGCACCATTCTTCTGCCTCAATTATATTATTTGCTAAAATATTTAAATCTACATAATCATATTCTTCTATTACTTTCTCATATCTTTCTACTAGTACTATTTCTCCTTCTCTCATTCCGTATTTTTGTTTTATTTCTTCTCGGCTTAATAATTGCTCTTTTCCTTCCTGATAATTTTTCCAAATATCTTTTTGTTTAAAAGTGCTTAAAGCATGTCCTAATCGTACCTCTCTTTGCTCTTCTGTTTCTTCTTCTCCTTCTTTTGCTGCACTTATTCCTCGTATATTCGTTTTTGGAGTCCTTCTACTATATTCTGGCTTTCCTTCAAATTGTTCTTTGCACCATTTTTCTATCTCAATTATATTTTTTAATGCTGTTTTTCTATAATTAATATCTTTTACTTCATTTTCTAATTCAACAAAAT
>OGFF01000433.1_pt1 | contig 60532 bp, 55 predicted proteins | sample 1570751 | NCBI WGS metagenome assembly OGFF01 (sample SAMEA2581951, study PRJEB24529) | metagenome | biome: Human gut stool | place: China | collected 2011 | reverse complement strand
TGTCTTGTTGCTGTTGCAAAATGTGAATTTCCTTTTCCACCTCTTCCACCTTTTAGTACAAGTTCTTCTTGTCCTTCTTTTGAAAGGTCTGCAACAACTTTTCCTGTTTCTACATCTTTTATAATTGTTCCTATTGGAACATCTATATATAAGTCTTCTCCTGCTTTTCCATATCTGTTTGATCCACTTCCATTTTCACCATTTTGTGCTTTGAATTTTTTAGTAAATCTAAAATCTATTAATGTATTTGCATTAGGATCTACTCTGAAATAGATGTTTCCACCTCTTCCACCATCTCCTCCATCAGGTCCTCCTGCAGCTACATATTTTTCTCTTCTGAATGTAATGGCTCCATCTCCACCATTACCTGATTTTATTATTATTTTTGTATAATCTGTAAACAATTTTTTCATCTCCTATCTAATCTTGAAAATAGTCAAGTTTCATTGCTTTTTTTACTTTTTTCATTGTTTCTTTTGCTGTTTTTCTTGCTTTTTCTGTTCCATTTATTAATATTTTATCAACCATTTCAGGGTGTTGTTCATAATATTTTCTTTTTTCCCTCATTGGTTCTAATGTGTTATTTATATTTTGTGCTAATTGCTTTTTACAAGCTACACAACCTCTTTTTCCAGCTCTACATTCTTCGCAAACAGCTTTACATTCTTCTTCAGAACTAAATAATTTATGATAATATGAAACCATACATATATCTGGATTCCCTTTATCATCTTTCTTAATTCTATTTGGATCTGTTACAGCACTCATTACTTTTTTATTTACTTCTTCAACTGTATCTGATAAATAAATAGCATTTCCTAATGATTTTCCCATTTTTTCGTTTCCATCAAGACCTTTTATTCTTTTTTCTTTTGATAATACTGCTTCTGGTTCTTTTAATACATCTCCATATATACTGTTGAATTTTCTTACAATTTCTCTACATTGTTCTATTAATGGTAATTGATCTTCTCCTACTGGAATAATAGTTCCGTCCATTACAGTTATATCTGCTGCTTGACTCACTGGATATCCTAAAAATCCATATGTTACACTTTCACCAAACAAATCTCTTTTTTGTGCAATTTCTGTTTTTACCGTTGGATTTCTTTCAAGTCTTGCAATTGTAACTAAGTTTGAATAAAAGACTGTTAATTCTGCTGTTTCAGGTATCATTGATTGTATATATATTGTTGTTTTTTCAGGGTCTATTCCTACTGATAAATAATCCATTAAAACTTCTCTTACATTTTTTCTTACTTTTTCTGGATTGTTAAAATTATCTGTTAATGCTTGAACATCTGCAATTAATATGTATGGATCATATTCTCCACTTTCTTGTAATTTTACTCTATTTTTTAATGATCCAAAATAATGTCCTATATGTAATCTTCCTGTTGGTCTGTCTCCTGTTACAATTCTTTTTTTATCCATTTATTATCATTCCTTTCATTAAAGTTACTAGCTAAATATATTAGCTAGTAACTCTTCTCATTTTTTCACATTACAATTTTATTACAAAACACTCTTAATGTCAATATTTAAGCATTAAATCCCCAAAAACAGCATACCCTACAGTTGGATTATTTACCAATACATGTGTTATCGCTCCAACAAATTTCCCATTTTGTATTATCGGAGTTCCACTCATTCCTTGAACAATTCCACCAGTCTTTTCTAACAAATTTTCATCTGTTATATTTATAAACATACTTTTATTATCATAATTGTTATTTTGGTATATTTTTGTTATCTCTAATTTATATTCTTTTATTTCTCCATCAATTCCACTCAAACATGTTGCTTCTCCTAATTTTATTTCATTTCTAGATGCTACTTTCATTTTCTTATTAAAGTCTAATTGTATATTTTCCGCGTTTTTTATAACTCCAAATATCCCAAATTTAGTATTATTATAAATATTTCCAATAGGTGTTTTACTGTTTATTGTTCCCTCAATTCTTCCTGGTTCATCTTTTTGCCCTTTTACTATTGATAATATCCTTGATGTATCTATTTCTCCTGATGATGTACTTAATATTTCCCCAGTATCTATGTCTGTTATTGCATGTCCTAATGCTGCAAAACATTTAGTATCATCATTATAAAATGTCACTGTTCCTACACCTGCTGCACTATCTCTAACCCATAATCCTAATTTATATTTTTTATCTTTATTTTTTACTGGTCTTATATTTACTGTTTTAGTTTCTTCTTTATGATTAAATGTTAATTCAATTTCTTGACCTGATGAATTATTTATTTCTTCAATTAATTTATTTGTAGATGTAATTTCTATTCCATTAATATGTGTTATAAAATCTCCTTCTTGAATTTCTAATTCTTGATATGGTTTATATATATTTCCATCTTCTCCTTCAATTGATGACATTCCAACTACCATAACCCCATTTGTATATAATTTTATCCCCACAATTGCCCCTACTGGTATTACATCAACATCTTCTATAACATTTACATTAATTGTTTTTAATCTAATTTTGTCAAATAGACTTACTTCTAATTTTTCTTCTCCAATTTCATCAAAAGTACTTGAATATAATGTTGATGACGTTTCTATTGATTTGGTTTCATTTGATATTTTTACTCCCCATAATATTGGGATATTAATTTCTTCTCCCTGAAAAATTTCTATTGTTTGTGGAATATTATCAATAGAAACTACATATATAAATATAAAAAATAATACAAATAATAAAATCCCTCTTTTTAGATGTTTCATTTTCTTCCTCACATTCTTAAAAAGTTTTTTTTATTATTTGTATTATGTATTTTTTTATTCAGCCAAATCTTGCTTTTCCAAAATCATTCCAGCAGAATTTTGAATTAAGATCTTCAAATCATATTGTTTTACATCATCTTGTACTTTTTCATAATCTCCACCATAATCATTTTTTAATAAAACAAAATAACGATATTTAGAATTTTTTACAAATTTTTCTACTGTTGTTACACCTGTATTTGATAATGCATTATTTAAATTATATGAGTTTTTAGTTATACTATATACCCATCTATCTCTTCCTGTATTTCCTCTTGTTTTGCAGAATAATGTATCATCATTTGTCATAGTATTTATATTTTTATTATAATAATCAAATAAATCTAATTCTTTTTCTTTTATTAAAGCATAATCATCTTTTATTTCTTTTCCGTTTGTTAAATAAATGTCAAATACATACCAATCTTTATTCATAACCATTGCTGAAAAGATTCCAAAAGAATAAAGTAGTAAAATTCCAGAAACTATAATTTGAACATTTTTATTCTTTTCAGTAAATATTTTCAACATTTCATATGTACTTACAACTAATACTAAAAATAACATATAATATAATTTATAATAATAATAACTTGAAGCATATTCTAATTTAAATAATGTAAAAATTGCAAATGTGAATATTAATGTTACTATTAGAAGTTTATTAATATAACTATTTGTCTTTCTTAATAAATTATATATTATAAATACTTCACTTACTAATAAATATGGTAATACATTCATAATTAAATTTTCATATATAAAACCTGATGTTCCTATTGCTGTAGCATAATTTGTAATTGTATTATTTTGAATAAATAATGGATATATTATAAAATATGTTACTCCTATTAATCCCGGTATCACAAGAGCAATTAATATTTCTAATATATTTTTCTTGCTAAATATTTTTATTTTTTGAGTTTTATTTGTTTTTAAAATATACCAAAATTCTGATAAAAACATTACTGGTGCAAAATAATAATATGAAAACATTATTCCCAGATTCAATAAAAATAAATATGCTATTTTATTCTTTGTTTTCAATTGGCTTTTCATAATAATTATTATTCCAATTATTATATCAAGTCCAACTCCTAAATATGAAAAACCTGCAAATAAACTGTTTAATTGATATGCAAATATATAGAAAAATGTCATTACTAATGCTAATATCTGATGTCTTTTGCTCTTACTTTCTATTGAAAGAGCTGTATACATTAACAATCCAGATAAAACCCATATTGATATATCAAATATAAAATACAATTTACAGAAAAATGTTTCACTTATTATCCCTTTAAATAGTTTTAAGAATATTCCTGTATTTACATATGCTCCAGTCATTAAATATGGAGAATCTATCCATTTGGTTACATCGGAACTTTCTCTTGAAAATAATGTAGAATATCTATAAAAATCATCTGCTGCAAAATAATGTGTTGCTGCATCTGTAACTGCATGTTTTACAGCAATATTTGTTCCATAATTTAATATTGCTATTGTTATTGTTGAAACTAGTATTATTATAACTGCGATTAAATCTATTTTATTTAAATAATATTTTTGAATTTCTTTGTTTTTTCGTATAGTATGTATTGGATATATTGAAAATACTATATTTAAAATTGACAAATTCAATAATGTTGATTTTATATAAGTAAAAAACATTATTGTAGAAATAAAAATATTATATGTTAAAAATATAATAGCACTTATAATGATGCTATGTATTATATTATATTTTTTATCTTCTTTTTTCATCAATAAATATGACAAAATCAATACTATTGAAGTAATTATATATATGATATTCATCTTTTTTCCTCTCCAACTTCTTTTTATAACACAAAAAATAACATGATCTTTTCAAATCTTGTTATTTTCCCTATGTGGCTCCATTTATTGCAACAATTCCAGATCCTGTAGCAGCAATAATATGTAGGTCATCTCCTGTTATCGTATAATATACATTTCTTATTGATTGTGATAAAGTCATACTTTTATTTTTTGCAACAACTGATACTATATCACCATCTTTTAAAACTAATCTTGAATCTTCTGCATTTGAGTTCAATAATTTATCTTCTACTTGAAATGTGTATATAGAATAATATTGGTTAGGACCTAAATCTCCAGTCTCATTTGTATATTTTTGAGCATAGTTTTTGTCTAATACTTTTATTTCTATACTTACATCATATACATTTCCTGTTTGTGTTAATTCATCTTGATATTTTATATAATCTTCTGCTGTCATTGTACCTGTTTTAATAATATTATCCACAAATGTTGCGGTTGCATTGCTTACAACTAATTGTGAAATATCATCATTTCTATCTGCTAAAAGAAAAAATGGAACTAAAAACATTAATGCCACACCTACAAATATTCCTATTATCTCTGATGGCGTTTCTTCCATATTCGATTTCCTTTCTATTTATTAATCTTGCATTACATATGTTACAACTCTTTTTTTAGTTTTATTTATATCTAAAGTTGATGAATCGGCATCTCCATTTACATCTTCTTGATAATATTCTCCTAATCTTTCTTCAAATGTATGTTGTGATACAAAGTTATAAAAACCATTGTTTCCAATTGTTGTTTTATTTAATTCATATTCTATTAATGTTTTAGGATTTGCTCCTGATGTTTTTTTGTCAAATTCAGATAAACTGCCTTTTGATAATAATGCATTTAAATGTTTTAGTGCTTCTTTTTCATTAAAATAGTCTTCTTCAAGAAGATCTACATAATTGACTTTTGTTTTTTCAGGTGTATTTCCTCTATAATCTGTTTTTGTATATAAGATCAGTGGAACTTCTTCTCCAGAATTATTTTTTTGTAAAAATATTATCTTATAATTTTCTGTATATGCTTTATACATTGCTGGAATAATTGATTCAGAACTTACTAATCTATTAACATTATTTGCCTTCTTTACATATACATAATCTTGAGTTTTATCTCTATATGTTATTATACTGTCTATTGCTTGTCTTGCATTTGAAAAAGTGAATATACTAAGAGAAAGTGCAACGACAAATATTAAAACTCCAAAAGCAATTTTCAATGCGTCTGCTGCGTTTTCCATAGTATATTCCCTCCTTTAAATTATTCTTTTACTGCGATATAAATAACTTTAATTAATCCAGATTTATCTGTTTGACATTTTACAATATATCTATTTCCTGTTTTTATTGCATTCTCACCAGTTGTTGGGACTTCTGTTGTAGACTTTTCTATAACAGCATTTCCTGAAGCTGCACTAAGTTTTGAAATATCTGCAATTTCATTTCCCTTAACTAATCTCATTTCAACTTGTCTTGAATCATCATCTTGTCCTTGGTTATTTTGAATAATAGCTCTTCCTAATGTTCTTACTTTTGTACCTGATACAGCTGCTCCTTCATAACTTCTAAATTGTGAGTTAAATGATTCAATTTCTGCTGAATCAAGAGCTGTATTACTTCGATTTATTTGATCTTGTGCACTACTTACAATTGATACCCCTAATGAAATTAAAATTATTGCAATTAAGACTGCTGCTGCAATCAAAAGCGCTTTTGTTGCGTTTTCCATAAATTTTTCCTCCTTTTTTATTTTTCTATATAAAATTTTAATAACTATGTTATATTTGTTCAAAAAGCATATATTTTATTCTACCTGTTCTTTTATGGTATTCAACTTTTGAACATTTGAATTTTTCATTTATAAAAAACTGTACAAATTGCTCTGTGCCTTGCTTATAAATCTGTTCCATTTCATATGTTTTTTCATTTTCTTTTATATAAATTTGAACTTTTATTGAGTTCACATCATTTTCTATAAAAAAACCCTTTTCATCTTTTGATATTTTATTTTTTTCATTTTTATCAACTGACTTATTTATAATTGTTGCAAGATCAATTCCATACACTTCTTTATCTAGATATTGATCAAATTCACTATTTTCACTTGTTATAGCGTTTTGATTTCTCTTATATGAATTATATTGAAATGCTATAATACATATAATTACAATTATTATTGTCAAAAATATAAATATTTTTTTCATATCTTCCTCATTTTACCATTTTAATTCTTTATTATCAATATTAATTGTAAAAAATTTAAATATTTTATTCTATTATTTTAAAACTTATTTTACAAACCTTTTTGGTATCTGCATTTATTTCTATTGATGTACATTTATAATTTAACTTATAATTTTTTTTTAATATATTTGCTAATACTTGTGAATTCCCAACATACATTTCTAAATTAATTGTGCCTCCAACTAATCTCTCATCATCTGCATTATATCCTGTTACTGAGACTTGTACATAATCACTTTTTCCAACACTATTTAATACTTCATTCATTGCTTCAGTATTCGTAATTCTACCATTGTTATTAAACTCTGGCGTAGTAAATTCGTATTTGCAATTATTTTCATAAGCAATATTAGCAACTGTAACAACATCTTGAAAAGAAAATACTTCATTTTCATCTGACTGATAATTGTAAAATTGAGCATTAAATTTATCTAATGACTGTTGTTCTATTCTTGCTTGAGATTCTCTTACATATGTTCCTATTGTAGTATATAAATATACACCCATTGATAAGACCATTATTGCAATTAATACTCCTGCAGCCATTAACAAAGCTTTTGATGCATTTTCCATTCCTTATTTCCTTTCAATTAATATTAATTAAATTCTACTTTTCCATTAGATGTTTTTACCACAAATTTCATTTGAGTAACACTTCCACTTACATTTTGTTTTACTGTTACACAATTAAAATATGCTCTTTTAAATTGAGTAATTTCATAATATTGTGCAGCTATTTCTTTAAGCTTATTCAAATCATTAGTTGGAAAAGAACTACTTCCATCTGCAGGTAAGTTCGATTTTAAAATACTATTTAATAATGTTGCAAATCTTTTATTTTCTGCTTCTGTATGGCTCGTACTATCAAGCCATGATTTTATATTATGAACATTTGATGATAACACTTGTAATGTCTTTTCAGTAATAATACTATCACTTCTTATCAATTTTCCATTTCCGTATAAACTTCTTAATCCGTTTGTATTATCATTTAATAAATAGTTGATTCTTGAAGAAAACACTTCTAATTCTAAATTAGTTATACTTTTCCTAGTTAATTTATTTGGAAACAAATATAACCTTCCAATACTTGCATTTTCATTATCATCTATAATGTGAAAATCACTAAAATCTGTTACACCACTCATATCAATAGAAAATTCTATTTCACTATATCCATCTGATGGATTATTTTTAACCCAATCATTGTAATCTGCTACTAAATTTATAACTGAAAGCATTTCATTACCACGAATAGTTCTTCCCTCATAGTTAATAAATTTTTTAGCTGTTTCAATAATTTGGCTTAAATCTTTAGCATCACTTTGTTCTTGATAATATTTAGAAATTTGGTTATATCCTATTACCAATGTTGTTAGCAATATTATTGCTATAAGTACTCCAGCAGCAATTAGTAATGCTTTTGTAATATTCTCCATATAACCAAACTCCTTTCATTGTCAATATTATTGTAATCCAGAGAAAGCTCCAGACATACTCGTCATACCTATAAATACCAATGGTATTATCAAATATCCAACGAATAAGCAAATCATTGGTGCAAAACCAACAACTTTTCCTATAATACCTTTTTTAGATATAAATTGCTCATTTGTTGCCTTTCTTTTTTCTCTATGATAATCCTTATCAGCATCTAATTCATCAAATGCTTCTCTAATTGGTATTTTTTCTACAGCAGATTGTAAACTTTCTACAATTCTAACCATATCATGATTGCTTACTGATTGTTTTAACTCTTCAAGAGCTTCCCAAGCACCTGCTTCATAGTTATTAACACATTTTGCTATTGGCTCTTTAAATATGTTAGAATATCTCTCTAACCATTCCAAAATCATTTCTACACTTATTCTTTCAATTTTCATAAGCATTAAGATAATTGTTTGGAATTGCATTACTTCATTTTCCATTTCCAATTGTCTCATTTTCTTTTGGAACATCATTAACCATATTGGAGTCATATAAGCAATTACAGAAACTGCCATAGCTATCAATTCTTCTAGCCATTTCATTTGTTCTGAATTAACTATTTTTAATTTATCCATTATACGATCTGCATCTGTATCTAAGTTTTCGTCTGTTGCTGTATAATATTCTGATTTTACCATTGCTTTTTGCAATTCTTCTTTTGTTAATTTTAAATTTCCTCTAAATTTATCAATAAAGAAATTATCTTGTTCTGTTAATTGTTCTGCATTTTTCTTATCTTTATCAGACATTGTTCCTAAAACCGTATTTCTTGTTGTCGGCTCTGTATAAACATAATTTATTGCAATTTTATGTAATTGTATTGTAAAAATTATCGTTGTAATAAATGCTACAATCGCCAAAACAATTCTTGTAACATACACCCATTCCATTTTGGATTTTGATGCTGAATCTTTCAACAATTGTTGCATTTTTCGATAATCTTTTGTTCCTTTTTTAGGAATAAATAAATCCACAAATTTTTTCACTAATGGTTTCTTATATAATTTTTCTTGCCATGGATGTTCAGACTGAGACATCTCTGCCTGAACTCCACCATTGTCTTTTAACTTTCTTGTTAATATATAAGATACTATTGTTATTATTACTACTATTACTTGTGCTAATACTCCAATTTTTCCATTATAGAATTCACTTGTAAATGAGAAATTTGAAATACACCAACTTTTTAGTGGCTCAAGTAATAAAACTGGAAGTATTGATATTACTGACAAACTTTGAAATACATAATTTAATTTATCTCTTTTTAAGATTTCAATTTGCATTTCTTGTGTTATATTATCAACATTCTTTAAAAACAAAGATGCACCATCTTTATCTTTTCTATCTCCAAATTCTTTTGTTAAATATGATATACCTGCGAACTCTTTTAAATAACTATTTGGAGCTATATCATAATATTTTTCTAACTCTGTTTCAGGATCATCTGAAATTAAAATTTCATATATTTTTTCACCTTGTTTTGAAACACTTTTTTCATCATCTAATGAAATTTGATAAATTGCTTCTTCAACCATATTGAATTCATGGTATGCATGTCTTATTTCAGCAAAAAAGTCTATTTGCTCTTTCAATAATTTATTATCAATTTTATCAACCATTCCATCAACCATTGAATCTATAATAAATAATTCAAAAATTAATAAAATACTCATAAGTAATAAATTATTTTTAGTTATTAAAACTGTAATAAAAATAATTGGAATAAGTATTAATATAGCATTTGTTAAAATTTTAGCCGAATCTCTTCTTGTGCTATACTCATCATCAATATTTAAAATTTCAAGTCTTCTACGCAATTTAAATAAATATCTTTTAATGAAAGGAATTCTAATATATGTTATATATAATCTCTGATATAATATGTCAAGAGAAAAACTACTGCTTTTTGTTCCTTGCTGTAATTTTCTTATTCTTGCATATTCGGATTTACCCATTTTTTTAGCAAGCAGAATATATGCAATTATGATAAATACTAATAACCCAATTGAACCAAATACTACATATTTTAGCATATTAGCATTCATTTAATAACACCTCTCCTTTCATATATTAGATTTTTTTTGTACCTTTTTTTCTTTTCCCCAATATTTTTCAACAAATTTGTCAAATTCAACTGCATCTGTTTCATCCATATTTGCTCTCATATCATGAAGGTTTTGATCTGATATTTTATTTGTTAGTTGATATTCACCATCAACATATTCTAATACATTTTGATATGTATATAAATTTTGTTCTGTTATTTTTGAAAAATATGTTGTTGCATTTTCAAAGAATTTTGTTACTTTTGAATCCATATCTTTCTCTTTTTTATATTCGAAATCATATGTTTTTGAATCTTTAACTGGAATACACTCTGTTACTCTCTCAATGTATCTTCTACCTCTAAAGTCTTTTTGTAAGTGTATATCAAAGTTTAAAACTTGTACAACCTGCTCTTCTGCTGTTTTTTCGTTTTTGAATACTCCGGCTCTTAACATTGAGTTTCTTAAGGCTGTAACTAAGTCTGGGAATGTTTTAGCGTGGTGAGTAAATAATGTAAATTTAGAAGCAACCTGTGCTGATTGAATCATCCAAGATGCTACTGGGTCTGTTGCAACCTCACCGATGATGTTAACAGAACCATCTGTTTTTTTCTGAACGTCCAAACACTCTTGTCCAGAAATTGTATCTGTCTCACGCATTGATAAAATGTTTCTTGTTGGATAAACTTTTCTTAAATGTAACTCGAATGCCATTTCAGTAATACGTAAGTTCATTGTTTCATAAATATTTTCAATCAATCCCATAAGTAGTGTTGTTTTACCACAACCCTGCTCACCAGTTATTGATGTTATTCTTGCACCTTTTACAAGGTATTTTAATAATTCAATTGCTTTTTCTTTTCCAGGCATATTACCTGTCCATTGTTCTACTGTAGCACGCTTTACGTCGAACTTTCTTACGAAGAATGCCCATGTTTCAGACATACTTGGTCTTACAACAACAACACGAGATCCATCCTTCATTTCATTTACTTTATAACCATTTGTATCAGATAACTGTCCTGGGTTATTATATTTGTAAATATTCTGACAAACTCTCTTCAATTCAGCTTCTGTTCCAAATGATAAGAAAGCTAAACGAATTGATTTACCTTGGAAGAATATCCATATACTGTCACAAGCTCTTGGAACTTTATGTTCAGATACTTGTTCAATATAATCTGTTGTACTTGTTTGTGCAACTTGGCTTATAAAACTTTCTGGTAAACCAGATACACCACCAGATACACCATCTATATTCATATCTCTAATTTCATCAATTGAGCTATATCCTTTATAATGTTGATATATTCTTTGTACAACAACCTCTAATTTGTCCTTAAAAGATAATACCAATTTTTCTTTTTCATATATATCTGAAATCTCATCTTCTGTAATAACATAACAAGGTTTACTTTCACCTTGTAGATATTTTAATGTTGCTAAATTATATCTTTTAATAAGTTCTGTTAATGCTTCATATCCAAATTCTTTTTTATACATATAAATTATAATATCAAATTTGTCTTGTGCTGTTAAAAGTGATGGAACATCAAATGGAATTGCCTTTGATATGTTTGTTTCATCAACACCATATTCTTTTGCTAATAAGTCTGATATTAATTCTTTTACATATCTTTTATCATTAACATCTCCATATGTACAACCTTTTAATGCTTTCTTTAACGCATATTTCTTATTTTTTCTTCTTTTTAATTCTTCTTCTGATAGTCCTATATCATAAAGGTTAATTTTTGTAATTTCATCAAGTCTTTTTTTAACATAATCTCTCATTTTTTCAAGAGTATATGTTTTATCATCTTTTTCTACTTCTTGTATTACTTCTGCTTTTTGTTTATTTTTAATATTATATATAACAGCTAATATACCTATTATAAAAACTAAAATAATCAAAATAATTCTAAGCATATTATTTTCACCTCATTCTTACTTGCAATTCTCTAAGCCTCTCTATAATTTTGTCTCCTAATTTTTTTACTTCATCAATAAAAATATAATTATTGTCAGTTGTGTCTTTTATTTTGTTTAATCTAAAGAACAAATCAATAATGCCTTGTTCTTCAGCTGCTTCAAATAGTAAAGTATTAAGTGGAATAACTGATAATTCTTTCTTTTCTTTTAAATGTTTTTGTAAATTACTTTTATTATATTTTGATTTATGAATATATTTTCCTATAACAATAAAACTCTTTAATCCTTTTACAGATGGATTATTTTCTTTTAATTCAGTATAGTGATCTAAACTGAAAAGTTTTTGGGCTGCTATATAAACATTTAAATTTGATTGTTTTAATATTTCTTGTTGAATGTCTTCGTCAACTTCTCTATTTAAGTCAACAAAAACCAAATCATAATATTCATTAGCTGTAGCTATTAATGATGGATATATTTTAGTTATTTCTTTATAACTTTTTAAATTTTCTTCTGGAGTTTTATCTGCTACTCCAGCATATCCTTCAAGTACTTCTAATGTGTTTTTTAATATAACATGGGTATAATCTGTTATAACATTAGGTTCAATTTTGTTACTTGATATTAATCTTGATAAGCCTAATATTCCATTTTCTACAGCAAGATTTTTACCTTTTACAATTTTCTCCATTACAGCATTTTCTTGCCAAAAACAATTTCGAACTGTAAAATCTTTATATGCTGTTGATATAAGTAAAACCTTCAAATTACGTTCCATTGCCACTTTGCTGGCGACTGCAACTGCTGAAAGTGTTACACCAGATTGTTCTCTATCATCATTCCAAAATACTACAACTGACATTTTTCTCTCCTTTACATATCTTTTACTATTTTTCTATAGAATCTCTCATTAACTTCTGGGCATATTTGGCTTGCCATATAAATAATATTTTCTTTGTATTCAATACTTAAGTTTCTTAGTTTAATACATTGTAATCTATTATTTTCCATTATTGCTGATAAATCACCATTTTCTAATAGAAAATATATTTTATTATCATTCCATTTTATTTTTAAATCCAATGTTAAATAATCAAAATAGTCATCTTCTTCTTTTAACATTTCTTTTGTAAAAAATACTCTTGTCATTCTTAATGGTAAATCAACTTTACGAAGAATTTCAATTCCCTTTCTTAGTGAATATCCTGAAAAAGATGTAACATAATATAATTGATCTGAACTTGTTAATTCAAACATTTTTATTTTTTCTATATCATCTGTATCAATAAATACATAATCATATTCCATTTCATTTTCATCATCAGCACATACATATTGTTTTACTTGAGTGAAATTTTCAAATCCTATTGCCACATCTATGTCTTCAAAAGATGTAATGTAAGAAACTGTAGGCATTATACTTGGAACGATATATTTTGCTTTTTCATCCTTTGTGGCATCAATAAACAAAACTTTTCTTCCTGACTTCACCAATAATTCTGAAATTACTAATACTAAATCTGTTTTGTCATATACACCTATAAATCCTATTTTCTTCATGTTATTTATCCTTTCATTGTTATCTTCACACATAGTAAGGGCATCTATTATGCCCTTACTATTATTGTAATGAATCTAAATATGTTTTTCTAGCTTCTTGAGCATTTGTTATACTTTCTGACATTCCAGCTTGAACATTAGAATTATATCCATCAATATCTCCATTTATTATTGATTCTAAGTATGATTTTCTAGCTGAAACTGCTGGATTTGTATATCTCTTTCTTAATTCTTCTAATGCTTGTGATACTATATTTGGATTTGATACATTTCCATTTGAATCTATTCCTATTAATGTTGTTACTGCATCATTTGGTCTATATGTTGGAACTGCTGCATTTTGCATTCCTGCTTCTTTATATTTTGTTGCATATAGTTTTGCTCCATTTATGCCTGCTGCTTCAACAATTGCACTAGACATTGCAAGTATTTCATCTTCTCTTAATGTCATTCTTACTGAATCTGCTACATATGTACCATCAGAGTTTTGTGGTATTTCTACAATTTTCTTTGAAACTACTACAAAATCTTGTCCGTTTGGTGTCATTAATCTTATATCAACATAATCTCCATCTGCTAAGTCTATTGGTAATACAATAACATTATATTCTTGAATTCTTACATCATCTGTAATTACATTATCAGTTTGTTGTACTAGTACTGGTGTTATAACTGTATTTTTTTTCATATCTAATTTTGCCACAACTGGTACATTGTTTAATTCAACATATTGTTTTGCTTCTCTATTATTTTGATATGTTTTTATGTAATAGTTTTCTGTTGTATCTTCTTTATATACTCTTATTTTGCTTTCTGTTCCTGAAGCATCAACTTGAGTATAATATAAACCTTCTTCATCTCTATTTAACATAGTTCCATCTTTTGTTTGCATGTACCAACTATCTATAACATCTAATGTTGATGTTGCATTTGATGGTATTGTATTTTTATCAACAGATTTCATTACAAACATGTCTTCTGTTAATTCTTCTCCTGATTTTACATCTTGATTTAGTATATAAACTTTTACTAAATTTGATTTCATTGTTGCTATTTCTTTGTTTAGATTATTTGTATGTAATAATAATAGTACTATTACTATACCTGTTATTAAAATTGTTATAAAAACTCCTAATATAAATGATGTTCTTGCTTTTTTTTGCATTGGATTCATTGCCATTTTGATCACATTCCTTCCTATTTCTCAATTTAATTCTTCTTTATTTTACAATATTTTTAGTCTAAAATCAACAAATTGCATCTATTGTAATATAAAATTAATATTTTTGTAATATTGTTGTAACATTCTTTTAATCCTATATTTTTCAAGTCTTACGTCATTATTTTAAATATATCTTTTAATGCTTTTGCAACTCCATTTTCTTCATTTGATAATGTTATTATGTCTGCTGATTGTTTAACATATGGTGCACTTTCTCCCATAGCAATTCCTAATCCTGCATTTTTTATCATTTTTAAATCATTTGCATTATCACCAATTGTTATGACTTCTTCTTTTTGAATATTAATTAATTTTATTAATTCTTCTAACGCATTCCATTTATCTACATCTTTTGCTGTTACTTCTGTATAAAAATATTCAAGCGCTATTTCTTCTGTTCCCTGTTTAATAAGTTTTCTAGACATATGTGAAACTTCTAAAACTTCTATATCTGGAATCTCTTTTAGTTTTCTTACAATAGAGTTAAAAACTGATTTGTGTTCATCACATATCATAATTTTTAATATTTTTTCGTTTTTTTCATCAATATAATCATAAACATTTTCGACTATATTTATATGTGTTCTGTTCTCATCTGGCTTTGTTAAATTATCTTTATAATAATATAACGTATTATAATTTAAATTTTTAGCTATTATTCCATTCTCTGTATAAACATTATAATAAATACTGTTTTCCTCACAAATTTTTATTATTTGTAATGCTTTTTGTTTTTTTAAAATATTTTCGTATAAAATATTATTATTTTCTATATCATATGTAACAGCTCCATTTCCAGAAATAAAATATTTTTGACTATTTATTTCTTTTGAAAATCTTTTTACAGATGTAATCGCTCTTCCTGAAGCTATCATTACTTCTGTACCTTTTTCTTGAACTTTTTTTATTACGTCTTTTGTTTCTTCTGTAATAATACCATATTGATTAAGCATTGTACCATCAAGGTCTATTGCTACTAATTTATACATATTTCTCTCCTAACTTTAATCTTTTGATATTTTTTGACACAACTTATTTTAAACAATTTATATGTTTTTTTCAATAGATTTTTATAATTTATTTTACTTTTCCAAAAATTACTTGTTTATTTTATTTAAAATTGCACATTCTATTCTTAGAAAAAGTTTTTACTTTTTTAAAAAAATATCGAAACATATTTTTAATTTAATATAAGATTAAAAAGTTTCTATATAATAACGGAGGTGAATACAATGGCAAGTTCAAACAGCAACAAGAAATTAGTTCCAGAAGCAATGAGTGCTTTAGATAAATTCAAATATGAAGTAGCTTCTGAAATTGGTGTTACTTTAAAAGATGGTTACAATGGTGATATATCAGCTAAAGACGCTGGTAAAATAGGTGGAAACATGGTTAGAAAAATGATTCAACAAGTTGAAAATAACATGAAATAGTTTTTCTAAATCATTAGTATAGATAAATATTTACAATTACTAAATATTTATTTTGGCAGAAGTATTATTCTTGGTTTTAGATATGTTTTTTGTTTAAACATACATAAAGGCAGGAGTTGTGCTCCTGCCTTTTATTTTATGATATTCTCATTTTTTAATACTTTCTCTGGATTTATTTCTGTAAATTCTTCAAATTCTTCATTTGAAATTATCTTTTTTAATTTCTTAATTATTTTGGGCATTTTATTATATACTTGTTCAGGTCTATGAACATCTGATCCAAAAAAGCTTACTAGATTGCTTTTTAATAAAATTTTAAGTGTCTTTTTTGCTTTTAATCCATACATTCCAATTATACTTCCATAGTTTGCTTGAAAAAGAGCTCCCATTTCTTCTAATTCAAATAAATAGTCTGGATTTTCTTGAATAAATGGATATCTTTCAGGATGTGCAATTATCGGAATATATCCATTCTCAACTAATCTATATATTACTTCTTTGTCATTCATTGGTCTTGTAGTAATTAATGGAAATTCAAACAAAACATATTTTGTCCCATTTATTGAAGATGCTTGTCCATTTTGCAATAGTTCAATTATATTATTTGTTATATAAATTTCATTACCAAGACACAATTCAATTCCATTCACATTTTTTTGAACTTGCTCTAATAACTCTTTTCTATTTTTTTCATTACATTCATAATAATTTTCCATATAATGTGATGTTGAAATTATTTTTGTAAATCCTGCCTCTTTTGCCTCATTTACCATAGCAATTGATTGTTCTAAATTTCTAGATCCATCATCAATTCCTGGCAATATGTGAGAATGAAAATCTATCATATTTTTATATATTCTCCTTGACTAAAAATTTTTATTTTGTCTTTCTTCATCAATAATTTTATGCCAATCATCTTTTGTATCATTTCTTAAAGCTCTTGGAACTTCCATGTTCTCTTTTTTTTCAGGAATATTTTGATTATTTCTATTTATATTATTAGACATATTCCTATTATTTTGTTCACTATGGTTTCCATTTCTTCTAGTATTTTGTGATAAAGCATTTTGTGTTCTTTGTTGTAACTTTCTTCTTTCTGCATCATAATCTGGTTGTTGTTTTGTTGTAACAACATTTGAAGAATAATAATATGTTTGATTATATTTTTTAGCACTTACTGGTATTTTATTATATACAACTCCTGCAATATTTCCACCTACATTTTTTATGTCTTTTATTACTCTTTCTAAATCATCTTTTCTTGTTTGGTTATGTGCTGATACTATTATTGTGGAGTCAACTATTCTTGATAATATCACAGAATCTGTTACAAGTTTTGATGGTGTTCCATCTATTATAATCAAATCTACCTGATTTTTTAATTGTTCTAATAAGTTTCTCATTTGACGTCTTACAAGTAGTTCAGATGGATTTGGTGGAATATTTCCAGCTGGCAATAAATATAGATTATTTACATCTGTTTTTTTCAAATATTTATCTATATTCACAGGTTCTTGGTTTTCATAATATCCTGACAAATAATTTGATAACCCTGGTCTTGGTTCAACTCCAAATATTGAATATAACCTTCCTTTTCTCATATCTGCATCTATTAATGCTACTCTTTTTCCCGCTTGAGCAAATGTTACTGCCAAATTTGAGGCAACCCAGCTTTTTCCTTCACTAGGCATAGTTGAAGTAACCAATAAACTTCTTAATCTTCTATTTGAATTCATAAATTGAATATTAGTTCTTAATGTTCTAAATGTTTCAGAAACTGGTGATTTGGGATCTAAATGTGTTACTAATTCTTTTCTCATTATCTTTTTCCTCCTCTTCTACCTTTTGATTCTGTTAAATCATATACTGGAATACTTGCTAATACTGTAACTCCTGATATTTTTTCTATATCTTGAGTTGATTTTATTGTTGTATCTAACATATTGACAATTAACACATATCCAAACGAAATTACAATTCCTATTACAGCAAATATTAAAACATCTTTTTTATGATTGATATTATATGGTTCGTTTTCAACTTCTGCTTCATCATAAATATAAAGATTATCAATTTTATAATATTGTTTTACATTTTCAATAAATACTTTTGCTGTTTCATTAGCAATTTTTTGTGCAACTACTGGATCATCGTTTTTTACTATAATATCTATCATATCTGCATTATCTCTTGCTTTTACACTAATGTTCTTTTTTACTTCATCTTCTTGAAGATCCATTCCCAAATTTGAAATTACTGTTCTTATTATTTTGTTTCCACTAACCATATCACTATATGTAGAAACAAGTTTTGAATTTATCGTAAGATCATTTGTTGTTATTCCATTTGAAGTTGTTTGACTTGATGAGTTTGTGGCTAATAATAAACTTGTTTTTGATTGATATTTAGGTTTTACAAATCCTATTGTATATATAATTCCTATAACTATAAAAATTGCTGTTATTAATAATATTTGTATTCTTTTTTCCCAAAATATTTGAATTAATTCTTTTAAATCTAATTCTTCCATTTTTTCTTTTACATTCCTTCCTTTTTATTCTTCTTCTATTTTTGAATTATTACTTTTTGTACACTTTTCGACAATATTATAAATTATAACAGAAATTACATATATTATCAATAATATTATTCCAAATTTATTTATTTTACCAAAAATATCTTGTATTATTGTTACTATTGACATTGAGAATGCTTCATTAAATGCTTTTATTCCTGAAATATTAACATTTTTATTTATTGTTATTGTTATTGCAAATTGCATTATTGCTGTTGCTAATGAAATTGTTTGAAGATTTAATAATATCTTTAGTAAATCTTTTATATTTAAAGCAATTAATATAATTATACTAATTATTAATACAACTATAATTATTGTTTCAATTTTTCCTAATTTTTGAATTATTTTTTCATATTGATTATTTATTGTTGCATCATATTTAGTACTTATTATTGTATCTTTGTATGACTGACATATATGTTCAACAAATTCATTTATTGCTTCACTGTTTTTTGATGTTCTAACATTTTGTTCATCTATATTTGAATTTAATTTATTAGCTATTTCACTTGTATCTATTTCTTCTTTTGCCCCATTATATATATTTGATAATATTATATTAATATCTTTTCTTACCTTGTCTTCTGTACATATGTTTTTTATTACATCTTCTTCAAGTCCTGACTGTCCTATATAATTTTCGAAATTAGATTCGACCAATTTATATGTTTCTGAATAAAAATTAGTTTCATCTAATTTTTTTATGATATATTCTTTGTTAAAAATTGTAGAAAATGCAATATTTTTTATACCAATATATGTTAAACATAGTACAATTATTGTCATAACTATAAATTTTAAAATTTTTGTTATTATCTTCATTTTTCATTCCTTCCTACTTTTCTAATTTTGCATATACTACATATCTTTGTGTTGCATATCCTACATTGTTAAACGGATAACATGTATATACCATTAATATTTCTTCATCTTTTTGAATTGGAACTTTTTCTAATTCTGTTTCATTTATTAATTGCATGTCATATATCTTATAATTATATTCACCATATGTTGTTGTGACTTTTATTTCATCTCCTATTTGCAATTCTGAAAATCTTCTAAATACTTTTTTTGAATTATGCCCCATATACAATATAGATCCACCTTCACCCGGGAAATAACTTCCACTAGAATGGCCTACTCCTTTTTTCAATATTTCAAGTGTATCTCCAAAATAAACTGGCAAATTTGCATCAATTCTTGGTATTTCTATTGTTGCATATTGTGTTCCATATTCTGGATAATTTTCTAGAGTTTTCTTTTCAGTGTCAATTTTGGTTTCTTGATTTGTATTGTCCTTGTTTGAATCTACATTTATTGAAACTTTATTTGCTAGCATAAATGCTGTTTCAATTTGGGTTCCAAATAATATTTTTATCATTCCTAATATAAAAATTATTATAATTATTGCTATAACTATAGAATATAAATTTGCAATAATTACGTATTTTGTTTTATTTTTTGACATATTTTTTCTCCTTTTCATATGTAAAAATTATAACATTTTGAATTCTTTTATGCAATAGTTTTTTATTTCAAAATGCCAAAAAAATCTTCTGAATAATCAGAAGATTTTTTCTTATATAATTAAGCATTTACAATTCTTTTTCTTACAACAACTGTTGCTACAGCTAATACTGCAACTACAGATACAGCTAAAACAACATTTACTGTGTTTCCTGTGTAAGCTAATTTTCCATTAGTATTTGAAACTGTTTCAACTAATTTTCCATCAGCATTATAAATTGCAACAGATTTTGTTTTAAAAACTAATTTTAAATCAACTTTTTTTGCTGCTTCTGTAGCTATTGATTTAATTTCATTTTTTTGTGCTATTGTTAATTTATTATAGCTTGTTACACCAGCTTTTTCCATTACAGCTATTGCTTCGTCAGCTTTTGCTAATAATTCATTTGCTTGTGCATCTGTTACTGGATTTTCTGCTAAATATCTTTCAATTTTTACTTTGTCTGAAGATGTCATTCCGTATTTTGCTCCTTTTGAATATAATTCATCTGCTAATGTTGATGATGTAGCAGCATTTACTCCTGTTGCTAATGCCATTACTGCTATTATTACTAATAGCACTATTGCTAATGTTTTTTTCATTGTTTTTTCTCCCTTTCTTTATAAAATTTTCATTTTCATTATAACATTGCATATCTTTTTATGCAATACTTTTTTGTTATTTTTTATTTCTATTTTATTTCAATATTTCTATATCTTACCAAGCTTAATATTCCTACTACTAATACAGCTAATATTATTAATGCAACTGTTGTTACTCCTGTTTTTGGTAATGTTTTTTCTGGTGATACTGTTGTATCTTTTGTAACATTGTCAGTTTTGGTTGTTTCTGTTTTGGTTGCATCTGTTTTTGTTGTTTCTGTTAAAATTTCTAACTCACCTTTTTTATCATCTTCTTTTGTGCTTTCTGTTTTATTGCTTTGATCTTCTTTAGTTGACTCTGTTTTTGTTGCTTCTGTTTTTGTTGTATCATTTGTGTTTGAAGTAATTGTTATATCTGTTTTTAATGTTGTTGTTTCAAAGTCTGTTTTTGAATCTGTAAATTCTTCTAATTTTAATTCTATATTTGTTGTTACATCTTTTACATTTTCTTTTAATTTAAATGTTATTTCAACTGTATTTTCATTAGATTTTGGTGTTCTTGTAGCTTCAACTATAAGTCTTTTATTTTCTGGATTATATACTGCTGTATAACCTGATTCAGCTTTAATATCATCTTGTGTTAATTCTCCAAAATATTCCTGGCTATATGTTATAATTCCTTGATAAGAAATTAATTCTCCTTCACCTAATCCTTTGATTTTCCCATATCCTATTTTTACTTTTACTTCTTTGTTTTTTTCGTCAAGTTTTATTTCACTTGTCATCTTTAATGTTGCACTTACATTTTCTGTTGTTGATTGTGTTGGTGCTCCTGTACTTTTTGTTTCATCTGCAAATACATATATTCCAACATTTATTAACATTAGTGCTATTAATAAGCTTGCTAATATTTTTTTCATTTTTTCTTTTGCCTCCTCATTTTTTATTTTATCTGTTTTATTGTAACATTTTTTGATTTATTCAACAATATTTTTTGTTTTAAGTTTTTGTTACATTTATGTTACAAATGTATTACATAGCCATATTTTTTAAACATTGAATTTCTGTGATTCATTATAAAATATTGCATGCTCATCGTTAGGAAGTCCTTTACTTTTTTCATATATATTTAATAATTGCTTTTCATCTTTTGTTAACTCTCTTGTTATACTTTTTAAAATATTATCAATTTCTTCTATACTTGAAAATTCTTCTATTGTTGATTTTCTTATAACATATCCATATCCGCAAATTACTAATTGATTTTCCTAGTAATTCATCAAGAAACCTAAAGATATTTTCTTGATTTAAAATAGTTTTTATGTATTTTTTTCTTTCTTCTATTCTTTCTTTTGTTATTCTCAAAATTTCAATTAAATTATTATTAAAATAAAAGTTCTTGTTTAAAATATCAATATTATTCGAAATTACATTTTCTGCCATTGTTGTTAGTATAGAATTCAATCTATCTTTTCTATATTTATTTTCTTCTTTAAAGCTATTTTTTCCATTCGCTATCCAATATATAATTTCTTTAATGGTCCACATTTTTGAATAATCTTTTTCTATCTTCTTCGTAAATTCATCAAATTCTTCTCTAGATATCTCTGTAATTAATTCTGCCATAATTATATGTATTCTTCGTAAAGCACTTAGTCCGAAAAATATAACTGTATCATCATATTGTTTTAAATGTTTATTTATTATTTTTAATAATAAATATTTAGGTTTTACTTCATTTAAATGCAATTGTAATGTTTCAAATGTAAATTTTTGCACCCAATTTGTATATATGTTTATTACTTCACCGAAAGCATTATTAATTATTTCTATATCTTTTTCATTATTAATTGTTTTTATAAATTCTTCAATTATTTTATTAATAATTGTAAATTCATTGTTACATTGTGAAAAATATAATTCAAAATATCTTGCATTAAATATTCGCTTATTCTTTAAATTTGTTTGATAATCCTCTTTTCCATAAAAATACTGAGTGTTTTCTGTTCTTACTTCTCTATCATTCAAGTAATTTTCAACATAAGGAAACATAAAGGCTAATATTTCTTTATATTCTTTATTTGTTTGCAATATAAATAATTTATCAAAATAGTCTTTTGCTTTTTTATTAAATTCTCTAGTATCATAATTATAGAATTTTCCAAAAATAGTTGTATCTTCTGATATAAAATACTTTCTATTTCTCCATATTTCTTCATATAATTCTACATTCTGGCTTTTTATCAATTCTAATAACATTGTATCTTGAATATTTAAATTATTATTTAATAATTTGTTAAAGCTAATTACTGAATTCAAATAGATTTTTAATTCTCTCAAATCTTTAATTTTCTGAGCTAATAATTCTATTGTTTTCTCATTATCTTTTTCATTAAAATTTATTTCATAAAGTTTCATTAAATTTTTTATACATCTACCAACTACATCTTTCATAACATTTTCGTCTATTTTAGGTACTTTTACTTCTAATTGAATTATCTTTTTTAAATATTTATAATTACTATTAAAATCATTCTTAAATATTTCTTTCATTCTGTTGTCATCAAATGATAATAAATATATTACATTGTCAAAATTAAATATATTATTTACAAGTTTAAACAATAAATTTATATTATCTTTATCAGCTCTTTCTATATTATCAATTATAAATAATATTTTCTTATTGTTATTTTTTAAGTATGTATTTATGATTAATTTCAATTTATTACTTTTATCTATATCTAAATAATATTTTTTTGCAATTTTATATTTATTTTCATATTTAGAGTTATTAAATATTGCATCAATATAAAAATTTAAAAAATTGCTTATATCTCTTATGCTAAAATTTATTCCTATTTTCTTCATAATTGAATCAAACATTCCCTTGAACATTGCTTGTTCATCTTCATATGACCAAGGATCAAAGTCATCTATAATAATTATGCTTGAATCATCTTTTATAAGCTTTTTGAAATTATTTATTATAGTAGTTTTTCCGCTTCCCCACTCACCTTGTAATGATAATACAAATTTTTCACCATTATAACATTTGGTTACTACTTCATATAATTTATTAATTATATTTCCTCTTTCCAATAAGTCGTAGTCTACTTCTTTTTCTTTTATTAATATTAAGCCATTATTTTTATTTTCTATTTTTCCGTAATATAATTCTTTTAAGTCATATACATTAGCTGGTTCTTCGTTTTTTTCTATTTTATTTATTTTCCTTATTCGTATTAGTTCAAGTATTAATAATGAAAAAGATAAGCAAATAATAGTAATTGTTTTATAATATTGTTCTTTATTACAAATATCAATTTTTATACTGTATACAAATAATGCAATTATTGAACTTACAAAAAAGGAGTCTGTATAATTTACTGTTGTTAGTTTATATAGATTCCATGGCTTAAATCCTAAGATTTTTATTACTGCTAATATTAGTATTATTATGCCAATAAATATAAATTCTTTTCGTTCTGCTATTTTACTAAAAATGTTAAAATAATCTATTAGCCAAATTACTATTGTTATTAACAATGATTTTGATAATATTTCTGGTATTGTATATAATTCTTCAAATGCTTTTTGGTATTTTGTATTAAATTTTTCATTTATTATTTTTTTCATTGTTTCAACTTCCTTTTATTTTTTATTCTATATCTTTATTAAATTTTCATCTTTTTTATTGTTTCTAATTCTTCCAAAGTTGTATTCGTATATTTCATTATATCTTCATCTTTTACATTATATTTTTGCATATTCTTTATAGTTTTTATTAAAGCTTCTTTTATTCCTTCAAGCTTTCCTTCAATTTTCCCTTCGATTTTTCCTTCAGCCTTGCTTTTTGCTCTTCTTCTTTCTATTCTCTAATTTTTATTTATTCCTTCTATTAAATCATCCATTTCTCCATCATTCTCACTTTCTTATAATATTTTTAATATTTCTTTTATTTTTTCTTCACTTATGGTATGTGCAAATACATATATAACCAAATCATTTATCCAAATTCTATCTTCTTTTGTATTTGCCGTTTATGCAAGATATTCTAGAATTTTTCCTATTCCATATTGTTTGTGCATTTTTCTATCATTAACATTTTAGAAATTTTGTTGTTTATTTGTTTTAGTTCTTCTATTTTGTATTTGTTTATATCTATTAGCTTATAAATTTACTTTATTGAATACTCTGAAACTAAATTATCTCTTTCCTGAGTTTTAGAAAATTCTGTTGAAACATTCCATTTTTTATTTTAACAAATGTTTCTAAAAATTCTGACATTTCATTTGATTTCTTTAGAATTTCTTTAAATGTTTTATCATGTTTTTGATATACATTGTCTTTTGCTACTACTTTTTTATGTACAAAGTTTGTTCCAAAATAATCTTTATACAATTCATAATCTTTATTATCAAATCCTAATTTTTCCACCTGTTCACCTTGCCCTTCTGCTATATTTATTTGAGTTATATACTTAAGAATTAATTTTTTGATTTAATTTATTTGAATTTTATTTTACACTATAGATTTAGTGTGAATTAACTATACATAAATAATATAACATATACTAGTCTATTTGACAATACTTTTAAACAAAGAATTTTAGATATATTATACAAATTTCGACAAAAATTTCAAAAGATGCAACATTATTTTGTTGCATCTCTATTTAATATCATTAGTCTTATTTTAACTAAATCTTTTAAATTTATTTTTCCATCAGAATTATAATCAGCTGCTAGTGTTTCATTGGCTTCTAGGTTACTGTCATCTAAAATAGATTTTCTTATTTTTATTAAGTCTTTTAAGTCAACTTTTCCATCTTTATTTATATCTCCTGCTACAATAAGTGTATACTTATCTCCTGCTGATGTTATTAATATATCTCCTGTTGCAATGTTGTCTGTACTTGCAATTTCTTTTTCATTTCTTGTTATTTTATATGTTATTCCTAATTTTAATTTATTATCAAAATCTGATTTTTTTGTTTGTTCTGATATGTTTTTTATTATATTTTCTTGAACAATATAATTTTGACTATTGCTTTCCATTATTTGGAATGATATTTGTGTTTTGTTTCCTGCTTTGTCTATTGCTGTTAATGTGTAAAAGCCTTCTTCTGTTAATGTTGTTCCTGATTTAAAGTTCTTTACTTCTTCACCATTTAAAATTAGTTTTATAGTATCTAGGTTTTCATCTGTTATTGTTAGTGTTATTTTGCTTGTGTATAGTTTTCCGTCTACTACTCCATTTATTATTGGTGATGTTTTGTCAATGTTTGTTACTTTTGCTGTTATTTGTTTTGCTTGTCCTTTTATTGTGTATTCAAATGTAAAGCTTCCGTTTTGATCAAATACGTATTCTTTACTATTTGAGCTGTTTGTTATTTGTATTTCTGCATTTGTTTTTATTGTCGCTTTTACAGATTTATTTGTTATGTTTGTTTCTGAATATTCTATTGTTACTGGATTTTGGGTAATATATTCATTTATATTATTGTTTATTTGAATACTTGCAAATTTATTAGCCCAATTTGCTAATAATTGTGCATGTAAATTATTGCTTATTATTAAACCTGATTTTATATCATTTTGTTCTTCTAAGCTGTTTATATAATCAGCTTTTTCATAACAATCTTTACTGAATTGTAATATTTTTGTTGGATATATTATTTCTACATCTGTATTAGTATTTATTAGATTTTCTGTTTCATCTATTTTTTGTTTTGTTGTTGTTAATTCTGATGAATCAACATTTGCTTCATCTAATGTTTTCATTACACTATTTATTGTATTGTTTACACTAACTGTTACTAGATCTTCATATGAATTTCCTATATCATTTATCATATCTAGCATTGAACTTATTTTTACTGGTTCTACTTTTAATTGTCCTTCTTCATATGCTTTTAATATTATATCTCCTAATTCGTAATGACTTTTCATTGCTGTTATTGCTGTATTTTGCATTAATTTTTGTGCATTTGCTACTGATTGACTATAATTTTGTCTTTGGTTTATTTTCTCTACAAAACCTGAAATTTGTGATATTTCTGTTACAAATTTTTCTTTGAATTCATCATATTTACTTGTTTCAGCATTTGATATTGCTTTATAAAAGTAATTATAGTCTACATCATACAAATAAACTGGAGATGTTGTTATTGTTAATTTTCCGTTTTCCTCTGGTTGTATGTCTTTTCCATATAGGTCTTTTGCCGTAAAATCTTTATAATCTATTTGTATATTATTTGTACTGTTTTCTGACCATGTTATTATTACTGGCTTTCCGTCTTTGTCATATACATGTCCTTCTAGTCCTCCTTCTATATTTACTGTTCCTATGTATTCCGCTCCGTTGGTGTTTTGAAGATAATTTTTCATAGCATAGTATGATTTTTTTGGTAAATTTTTCTTATCTATTAAACCATACTGAGAATTATCAGAATCATCAATAAAATTATAAAGAAATGAATAATCTATTCCTTGCTTTTCATTAGTTATTGTCTGTCTTATTATTCTTTCTGCTCTAATATCTTCGTTATTAACAACTCTACTATTTATTCCATACTCTGTTATATATAGTCTTTGAAATCCTCCAAGTTTATTAATTATACTTTTATGACTACTATTCTTATCCTTTAACCATTTCATATTTTCAGAATACGAATACACATGATACGAAAAAGCCTTTGAATTCGCATATGCACCATTATTAGCAATTTCTTGTATATATTGTTCTGATTTTTCAGTTTGATATGGAGTCGCAGTGGCCCCTGAAACAACATTCTTAAAGTTTAAAACATTTACCTTCTGAATCATTAATGAATACCAATTCATTGCTTTATTAGAGATCCACTTTATATTAGGCTCATTCCAAATCTCAACGCCTATAATTTTATTTCCACAATATTTTTTCACTTCATTTGCGTACTCTAAAAAATTTTCAAGTTCATTTTCGTCTGAAATCTGATAATCATTTCCTAATCTTTTAGATGTATTATCAAATAAAATTACCAAAATGTTAATTCCACTACTGTTAATTCTTTCAAACCAGTTGTCGATTTTTTTAAAACTATATTTTTTATTATTTTCTATTTTATTCCATTGAATCGAATTTCGTATATTTTTTATTCCTACATTCTTTAACAGTTCAAAACTATTATTAATATCATCATATCCTTCAATATAATGTGTTCCTATTCCAATACATGATAATTCATCTAAAAACTGCTTTTCATATGGTTTAATAACATAAACATTTTGTAGAAACTCCACTTTTTTTTCATCATTCATATAAATATATATCTTTAGTTCTTTTTTTCCTTCATTACTTTCTAAAATTTTAAATTGATTTTTGACTTTTTTCAATTCTATTTCTTCTTTTAATGTTTCATCAAGAAATATTTTTGCCATATAACTATTTTTTGAATTATAGTTTTCTATACTTATATAACCATTAATTTCATTATTATATATTACTTCTTTTGTAGTTACTTCAATTGTATATATTATTTCCTCTGAAACAGTTTGATATAAATCAAAAATATTATAAACTTTTATTTTTTCTTCATTTCCTTCCTCAATCGAAATATGTCCCTTTAACACAAAGAAAAATAATGTTGGAAAAAACCAAACTATAACAAATAACATTATAATTACTTTTATCATTTGTTTCTTATTTATCTTTCCTATTCCTAGTAAATCCATTTTTTTCCCTTCAATTACTAAAACTATCTTTGATATTATTATATATATTTTTTTATTTTTTTCAATACATGTTTTAATCTATATTTTTTACTTTTTTGCCTATAACTTTCTTAAGTTCTATTAACAATTCTTTATTCACAATAATTGCATACAATATACATAAAATCAAATTAATTACATTTAGGGCTATATCATTGTATAAATATAATACTACTACTAATATAAATATAATAGAATTTACTACTATATTTTTTATAGAAATTTTCACTTTCACATACTTTTGAACATCAATATATCTATATATAGCTAACAACATATAAGATACTAATGTTGATATTGCTGCTGCATAAATACCAATAACTTTTATCAATACTACATCTATAGTTAAATTTATTATTGCTGCTATCATTGTGGTTTTCGCTACTTCTTTTGTCATTTTCTTTGCAACATAAATTGAGCCTATTAATCCAATTAATACACTAAAAATATTGGCTAACAACAATATTGGTACATATTTATATGCTTCTCGATATGAATCTTTTATTAAAAGCTCAAATACAAATGGTAAACATGCAAGTATTCCTATACAAAAACAAATAAATAGGTTAAAAACTTTATTTATTACATTCGAAAAAAATTCATCCTTATCTGTATCATTAATATGTAATGCCGCTGATTCTTGCCATGATAAGTTAAATATATTAAATATACTTGATAATATATTTGAAAATTTACAAGATACAGAATATATCCCATTTGCTGCAACACCTAAAGCATACGAAATTATAGTTCTATCTGATACATGTACAATCCACCAAGATAACTCATTCGGTATCATAGGCATTGAATATTTTAGCAAATCCTTTATGAGTTTCTTATCTATATATTTTATCTTTACATTTTTAAAAATTTTATTAGCTATTAATAAATATATTGTACAAATAATATTAGAAATTAAACTAGCTATTAAAACATATTTACCATTTTTATGAAATCCCACCAAGAAAATCAAGTTTAATACAATAGTAACAATTGCTGCAATTATGCTAGAAAATGAATATTGCTTATTTTTTCCTATTCCTCTAACTATTTGTAATAAAAATGTTAATACACTTAAAGAAATTAAATTCATTACAATTAATATACTATACTTTACAGAAAATATCTTTACTACAATCGCAAATAATATAGTTGATATTATAAGTTCTACAAACACTATAAATATACCATTTGTTATAATCTTATTTTTCTCTTCTTCGCTTTTTCTTGCATCTATTAAAAACCTAAATATCCCAGCATCAATTTTTAATAAAATTAATGGAATAAAGAAAGTTAAATATGTTTGTATTAAATCAATATATCCATAATCTTCTGTTGCCAAAAAATGTGTATATAATGGCAATAACAATAATGTTATAAATTGCGTACAAAATTTTCCTATAAATATAATTATTGTATTTTTCACTAATTCTTTATTTTTATTCAATTTATTTCTCCTACTTTTTATCTCTAATTTTTATTAGTTTTTTTCTTATTTCTTTAGGAAATATCCATGCAGTATCATTAAAAATTAAAGAAATCTTTCTTTTTAGTGGCATATTTTTTTCTCTAATATATTTCTTAACTGTATCATCATAACCAGCTAGAAAATAATTTTTCCAAAATTCATTATATAATTTATTTTTTTGAAAAGGTTTTCTCAAACATTGATTACCTTTTGCCGCTTCTTCAAATGTTTTTTCAATACAAACAATTCTTTCTTTTATTTTATTAAAATACTCTTCTCCAACATTTGTATTTACCATAACCAATGATATTCCTTTTTCTGTATTTCTATTTTTAAAGCTTTCTGATATATATCCCCAAAAATCTGCTAATGTAATATCACTAACTCTATATTTACCAGTATATTTACATTCACAACAAACCTCATTAGTAATATAGTCTTCTAAAAATGCTCTAATATACTCATCTTTGTATGTAGTATTTGAATATGAACTTCCGTTTTTATAATCTATTTTCATACTAAATATTGTCCAACTTGGCTTTTTATATCTAAATTTTATGTTTGATATTTCATTACCATTATGCCTTTTCTTATACTCTTCAAATATCATTGGTGATGGAACTCCATGACACAAAACATCCACAGTTATCAAATTATTATATTTTTTATTCAAAAATTTTTTTAATCCTGCTATTTGACACGCAACTCCACTAAATAAAACTTTTCTTCCTTCCTCTAAATATTTCTTTACTATTTTAAATGAATCACCAATATAACTTTGTACATATTTTGATCCTCTTGTTTTTTGTAATTCTTCTTTATTAGTTAATATTCCATGTACAACCTTAAAGTTTTCATCATATATAGCTCCTACTACAATTCCATCTTCTTCCAAAACTTTCTTTGCAATCTCTGGAAAAATACCCCCTGAAGTACTTTCTTCTCTTTCTATTTCAGAATTACTCCAAGCAGCATATACTACTTTGTTTTCTTTTTTTTCAACTAAATTATTCTGTGGGCATGTTATAACACATTTCTTGCATTTTTTACATTTTTCTTCAACAATATGTGGTTCATAAAAGCCTTTCTCATTTTGTATTATTTCTATTGCATTAAATGGACAAGCATTATAGCAAGCCATACACCCTGTACATTTCTCAGTTATATTCATATAATCATCACCTATATTTCTTCAAATTTTTCTTTTAGTTTATCATAATAATGTGTTCTAAAATATTCCGGTAAAACTTTGTAATCTTTTTTATTTCTATAAATATCTTCTGCTAATTTCTGAGCTTCTTCTAAAGATTGAGCAAAAAATATATACCCTTTAAATTCTTCCTTATCTTTAAACCAATCCACTCCTGAAGATAATTTATGATCTGTTGAATTGATTACAATAGTTGGTGTATTAGAGGCTAAACTAAATATCGTTCCATGATATCTGTCAGTAATTACTACTTTATACTTAGAAAATTGTTCTATTGTGTTTTCTATAATTGTTTTTAACTCTTTCTTTAATTCTGTATATTTTGTTGAAATTGTTGTATCTGTTCTATCAACTTTAGTAATCTTCTTTAATTTTAGCATCATTTTATCTATATCTTCATTCTCATATAATTTTTCACCATCTCTTCTCATACAACATAAAATTCCTTCTCTTGATGAATTAAATTGGTATGTTCCTATTAGTGATGTAACTATATCTGGATATAATTCCACACAATTATTTATGTAACTTTTCTTAGCCATTTCATATGATTTTTTATCTCTCGCTAAAAACAAAAGTCTTTTTCCTAATTTATATGCATTCTTAGATTCTTCTAATTCTTTATCAGATTTAAAATTAATTGTCTGTGGAAAAACCAATATTTTATTTTCAGAAAACATTTTTATTATTTTTCTGTGTGCATATTCTCCTTTTATATTAGCTACATCTGTTGTTCTATATCCACTTTGGAAAATGATTATATCTTCTTTATTTATAATTTTTTTTATAACTTTATTAATATTTAAAAAATTAGAATTTATCAAAATATCAGGCATTTCAATTACTTTAAAATTTGAATAGTTATTTGATAGCCACTTTGATATACAATAATATTGTGCTTGATCTCCTAAATTTGAATGTAATGGAATTCCTACATATAATACTTTAGAATCTTCAGCTCTAACTGTTTCTATCTGTTTTTTTATTTTTTTATATTCTCTAAACTTTATTGGTATTCTTCTAATATGATTCCATACACTTCCTATTTTTTTTAATATATTATATATCCATTCATTTTTTTGTTTTATCTTTCTTTTTATTTCATAAACTTGCATTTTTATTATATCCTTTCCTAATTAAAGTACCTTTATAAATTCATAATCTTATATGGTATAACACCATACCACTCTGGTCTATATATCATTAATAATAACCAATACATAAAAAATCCTGTTGCAAATACAATTTTAAATTCATTTCCATTTTTTTTCATTGCTTTTAACATATTAGGAATCCAAATAATTTGAAAAATAGAAAAATATGCTATAAATCTATTAAAAATTCCTACTCTTATTGAGAGTACTGCAAAAATTATATTTATAATTATAATTTTTCTAAAAAAATCCATTCCACTAATTTCTTTATTTTTTAAAACATCATTTCCAAAATATAACATTATGATTGGAATCATAGCCATAACTAATGAACCAAAATAATTAGAAACATCATACATTCCTCCAATATACTCCAATATACGTGGTGAAAACTTTGCAATTAAAACTAAAATCTTTCTTCCCATTATAAAGACTATTATTAATAATGGTAATAAAAATTTATTATATTTCTTTTTATATTTAAATCTACTTGCAAATAAATATAATATTCCTAAAATAGCCGAACCATGAAAACTCATTGCTAACAAGATTTCTAAAAAATATTTTATATATTTTTTGGATTTTAAATTTTCAAATGCTAATAATAAAAATCCTATTGCCACAGCTTGTCTCATAATATTCATATATGAAAAGTAAAAATTTAAAGTAATATATAAATATACACTATATACTAAATTATTTGAGTTTCTATATATAAATCTTAATACGCAAAAATTAATAAATGCTGATGTAATGAATATCAATATTTGTGGATCAGAACCTATTTTATTTAGCCCATAACATAATATTACAAATCCTTTTTCATAGCGTTCATTGAATGCTCTAGTTATGGAAGTGTATGTTCCTATTCTTTTATATGCTCGATAGTATTGTTCTGTGTCTTTTCCTACATCTTTTGTTCTTATTCCCGAAACTATTGTAAGAATAATAAAGGTAATAATTATAAATATTTTTTTTGAATTTTTCCCTTTGTTCACACTTAGTAATAATCCAAATATTATTTCAAAAATAAGTACTATTATATAAATTGCCATTTATTCCTCCAAATTTACTAAATCATTATATATTTTTTCTAATTTAATTGTTGCTTCTTCAATTTTATATCCTTTTTTTATCATTTCTGAAATTCTACTTTTTCTCTCTTTAATTTTTTGTTTCAATATTTTTTCTATCCAAATTTTTTTATTATCTATGCTCAAAAAATTTGTAGTTTCCAATATCTTTGTTTCCTCTGTCACTTCATTAGAAAAAATACATGGTAAGTCCGCACATTGTGCTTCAACTCCAACAACTGGCAATCCTTCATATAATGAAGGTAATACAAATACATCTGAAGCATGCATATATTCATTTACATTTGTTATATTTTTCTTCATTATAATATTTTTTTCAATATCATAAGTTTTTATTTTTTCTCTTATTTTTTCCTCTAATGGCCCAGATCCAATTAATAATAATTTATATTTATCACTTTTTTTCAATAATTCATTAAAAATATCTATTAAAAATATCAGATTCTTTTGAGGGACAAATCTTGCAACATTAATCAATAATATCTCATTATCTTCTATTTTTTCTTGTTTTCTAATTTTTACTCTATTTGATAAATTAAATGTGAATTTTTCAACATCTATAGAATTAGAAATTACTGTATATTTTTTATTTTTAAACATAAAATCACCAGCTAATTTAGAACATGCAAAATATGTATTAGCAAATTTTTTTGAAAACACTGAAAATATCGTATTTCTTATATTATTTATGAATTTATCAGCATATTGGGTTGCATGACTATGTAAAATTCTTATTTTTATACCATACTTTTTTGCGTAATATAAATAAAATGCTCCCATATTTAATACATGACAATGAATAATATCATATTTTGTTGCATTTTCTTTCAAAAAATTCTTTATTTTTCTTCTTACTTCAATAATATTTTTTATTCCCATTTTAGGAATATAATATATTTGACTTCCAGCATTTTTTATTTCATCATAATATACACTTTCTTCATTTACACCAGTTATAAAATCTATTTGAAACTTATCTTTGTCTATATTTCTGAAATAATTCATAGCATAACTCGCTACGCCATTACATAATCTCAATGATGGAACAATATATAGAATTCTTATTTTATCACTCATTTCTTCACCTGCTTAAAATATTTTTTATATAATACTTTTATTTGTTTCGGCATTATGTCTTTCAAAACATATTTTAGTTTGTTTTTATTTGACAAATATTTTTTAGAATATTCCTCAAATGACATTTCATCTAATTGCTTATATATAATATCTCTATTTGGTGGTCTTGTTGTAGGATGTTTTAAATTTCCGTTAAATTTAGTTACTTGTTGTTCATTATATTGTCTATATTCAACAAGATTTTTTACTTTATTGAAAATTTTTTCACCTTTTATAGTATTAATAACTGCTAAAGATACTCCATTTTTGTCATAGAAGTCATAATCAAATTGTTCTATTCCCCATAAATCTCCTAAAGTAATGTCTCCCACTCTATCTAAATTTCCATATTTACATTCATAACAACATTCTCTATATATTTTTCCTTTTAAGAATGCCGTATAATATGGATCAAAATCAGCTTTTTTATATTTTGTTTTATTTTTTGTTTTTATTTCTGCACAAAAACCCATTCCCCAATCCACTTTATTTTTACTTCTGATATTATAGCTAAATATTTTTTCTCCTAATTTTTTTTCTTCATTTTCTAAATATTTTTTAAATATTTTCTGACTTGGTACACCATGGCATATGATATCTATTGTATAAAGATTTTCATAATCTTTTTTTAAAAATTTTTTTAGTCCTCCAATTTGACATGGTACACCTATATATAATATTTTCTTTCCTTCTTCTAAAAATTCTTTTACTTGAGAAAATGTTTTTTTAGTATCACTTGTAACATATTTTGAGCCTCTTAATTGTTGTAATTCTTTTTTATCTGTTACGTATTTTTGATATGGCATTAAATTTTCATCATATGCACTCCCAAACACAATCCCATTTTCTTCTATAACCATTTTCGATATAAGATATGCTATACCACCTGAAGTACTATTTTTTGCTATCTCTTTTTCTTTTGGTCTTACACCTAAAAATTTTCTTTCTTCTACATTATTTTTATTATAAAATCTATCAATTTGTCCACATGTTTTTTTACATAAACCACATTTTATGCATCTTTCTTCATCAACTTTTGGAGTTATAAATCCCTCATCATCTTCCTTCATACTAATTGCTTTTACTGGGCAAATTTGTTCACAAGCTCTACAACCAGTACAGTCCTTTTTATTTAATATTTTTATAAATTTTTCTTCCATGTTTCCTCCATTTTAATCATTTAGTGCTTTGTCTAAATATTCTGAAGCTTTTTTTCTTTCATCTTCTAACACTTTGTTTGCATGTTCAAAATTTATTGCTTTATCTGCTAATTTTATATCATTATAATCTTCAACAATTCTGTCTTGTAAACCTGTTACTTCTAATATACTAGCTAATCTTGTACTAAACTTTTCTGGAAATATTATCATAAATGGTGTATTAAAATTTATTGAAAAAGCTGTTGCGTGAAAAGAATCTGTTACAACATAACTTGCATTTACTATTAAAGATAAAAAATCTTCAACTTTTACATTGCATTTCATTTTACCTTTTTTGAAACATTCATGTAAATTATAACTAATATAGTATATATCTAAGTTTTTTTCTTTAGCTAATTTTTCAACATATCTATCAATTTTTTTATTTCTGTTTAAATTATACATTAGTACATATTTCTTGTTATTGTATTTTGATGAAGCTATTTTCAGCCATTCTTCTCTATTTAATAATAGCGTTGGGTCTAAAACATTTATTCCATCATTTCTTCCTAATTGCTTTAAAAGATCTACTCCTGATAATTCTCTCATGGAAAGATATTTATATTTATTAACTAATCTTTTTGTTTCTTCGACTTCTTCTGAAACAAGTGATTTTTTTCCAAAACTTGCAGCATAAGATATTCTTTTTTTATCATCTGGAACAAAATCTAAGAAGAATGGATATTCTATTTTTTCATTCCATTCACTATTCCAAACTTGGTCACTTCCAGTGCAATAGATATCTGCTTGTGGTATGTCCTTTTCTAATTCTTCTTTATTGTAATATGTTTTGTCTGTCATTTTTATATAATTTTTCAAGAATTTTTTAAACATTGAAAATCTTTGAACATATGATGGGAATATAACGCATTGTGCCCCAAATCTCACAATTGGATTTTTCCTTAATATCTCTTTTTTATTTTTTAATCTTTTTAGCATTCCAAATAAATGTAATCTTTCAGGATAATAATCTATTGTCTCAACTTCAAATCCTTTTTCTTTTATTTTTTCTTGTAATGCATATGTTTGTAAAACAGAGCCATAATTTACAACTCTATGTAATGTTATTATATCTACTTTTTTCATTTTTTCTCCTACCTTTTGTTTTTTAATGAGTTAAATAATTGAGGAAATTTTCTTTTACAAAAAGCTAATCCTTTTCCAATAATCATAGCTAATAATACTGATTTTACTCTATATGGTATCAACAATATCTTTATTTTCTTACTTTGAGGTTTCATTTTTTTGAGTTCTTCTCTTGTTGTTTCATCATATATAATCTTTTTTATTTCTTTGTATTTTTCTTTAAATGACATTTTGCATTCTTCATTAAATAGGTTCTCTATACACCCCAATGTTCTCTCAATATGTCTTCTAGCACAAAATTCTTCATAATTTGACTTTTTTATTCCAAATTTATCAAAATAATCTTTAAATTCTTGATTTTCTCTTAGTCTTATTTCATACAGATTTTCTATATATTTTCCTGTAATTGTATCTTCTCTTCCTCTTATATAATGGTAAAAACACTTTTCTGTGTTGTATATGTTATTTATAGATAATAAATATTCCCTATTAAATTCAATATCTTCTCCCCAATTATAATTTGGAAAATTTATTTTATTTTTTAAAATTATATCTTTTATATATACTTTATTCCATATATTATATAGTAAATGTTTATCCCAAAAAAGTACAAAATCCTTTTGCATTTCCTCTCTATTAAAATAAAATTTTTCCCTCAAAAAAATTTTATCATGTTGTATATTTTCATTGCTAAAAACTTCTGAAAAATATCCAGAGTTAATCATTTCTAAACTTGGATATTTTTCTATAATATTAGCATATTCTTCTAACATATCCTTATCAATATAATCATCTGCATCCATAAAACAAATATATTTATAATTAGATTTTTGAATTCCAAAATTTCTTGTTTTTGATACCCCTTCATTTTTTTTATCAAAAAAGATCACATTTTTATTTATTTGTGCTAATTTTTTGCATTTTTCTTTACTACTATCTTTCGAACCATCATTTATTAAAATCAGTTCAAAACCATCATATGTTTGTTTAAGTACTGATTCCACTGTTCTTTCTATGTATTTTTCTGCATTATACACTGGTATTATAATTGAGAACATAATATCATTTTTTTTCATCTCTCATTTTCCCTCTATTTTTTTGCTTTTAAAGCTATGTATTATTTCTACATAGCTCCTTCTTTCTTTACAACTGACAATATAGTCTTAAAAAACACTTTTATATCCATTTTCAAAGATAAATTATCTATGTAATACAATTCCATTTCCATTCTTTGTTCATATGTAGTATTACTTCTACCATTGGCAGCCCAATATCCTGTTAATCCAGGAGTAACACTTAAAAATTTATCTTTATTTACTCCATATTTTTCTAGCTCATCTGCCACTACTGGTCTAGGTCCAATTATTGATAAATCTCCATTAATTATATTTATAAGTTGTGGCAATTCATCCAAACTTGTTTTTCTTAGAAATTTACCAACTTTAGTTATTCTTGGATCGTTTGTCAATTTATAGTTTGCTTTATATTCCTTCATTTGTTCTGGTGTAAATGATTTTATTAATTCTTCTGCATTTATTACCATAGATCTAAATTTATATAATTTTATAATATTTCCATTTTTTCCAATTCTTTTATGTGCAAAAAAAACTGGTCCTTTTGAGTCTATTTTTATTGCTATTGCAATCATAGCAAATACTGGTGATAATAATATAAGTGCTATACTTGCTAAAATCACATCAATCACTCTTTTTATTTTTATATATACTTTTTTACTAATTTTTGTTTTAACATCGCTTTGAGTTCTTAAGCTTGTTGTTTCCATATTTTCTGTTGTTTCACTAGTCATAATATTCATTCTTATCCCCCTCATAAAATAAATATTTTAGTTTTCTCTTACTTCTTTATTCTCTTTCTTTTTTCTCTCCATCACTTTTCTTGCAATCCACAATACAAAAATTACAATACATATACCAAGGCAAACACCAGCAGAGTCAATCATAACATCAAAAACTCTAGCAGACCTTCCTGGCACAAAATATTGATGTATTTCATCAGAACTTGCATACAATACACCAACCATAAAACTTGTCCATATTCTTTTATTTTGCTTTAACTTATATGTACTCATAAGTGACATCATTAGTAATCCTACTACTGTATATATTGAAAAATGTGCTAATTTTCTTATTATCTTTTCTGTATGCTCTAAAAAGATTTCTTTCTCATTTTTAGACATATTTTGTACTTTTTTGATATTACTTGTAACTATTTCTGTAAATTTTCTACTTACTCCACTTGATTTTGTTCCATTTTGGTTTGAAAAACAGAATATTCGTACAAATGTTGCAAGTAATAATATTATTAATATTCCTCTTAATATATTTATTTTGCTAATCTTATTTTTTCTCATTTTTGTTCCTCTGTTCCTATCTATATAATTTTAATATTATATTAAGATTTTGTCAATATACAACAGGATTTTTTAGTCAAAAAAAGAGAAAAAAACTCAGGTAATTTTTGTAAACTTTTTTACCTGAGTTTTTTCTTATCCTTATAAATCTCAATACATTATAAAACTTTTATTTTTATATAATTATTTCACAACTTTAGAATAATTACTTAACATTGCTGCCGCTTCTGCTCTAGTTGCTGTTCCTTGTGGAAGTAATTTTCCATTTGAACCATGCATTACTCCAACTCCTAATGCCCAATTCATTCCTTTTTTGGCATAATCAGATATTTTAAAACTGTCTGAAAATTTTGTAAAATCAGCTGTCACATCTTTATCTTTTCCTTTATACTTGCTATATTTCCACAATATTACAGCTAATTGTTCTCTAGTAATATTATCGTCTGGTCCGAATTTTCCTGTATCATATCCACTTACTATCTTGTTTGAAGCAGCCCAGTTTACTGCTTTATAATAATACATTGAACTATCTTTTACATCTGGAAATTTAGATGTTGTAAATACTTTAGGACTTCCTTCCATTCTGTATAATATTGTTACTAACATTCCTCTTGTTATATTATCATTTGGTGCAAATGTTGTCGAATTATATCCCATTATTATTTTATTATTATATGAGTATTTTATAGCACTATAATACCATTCATTACTGTCCACATCTTCAAATGGTAAATCTGTATCTGTTGGCACTTTATATGTATCTTTTTTGGTATTTACTTTTGTTATGTATTCTTCTGAAATATATCCAGTTTTTCCATTTACTTCTACTTTTGCCCACATTATATTACCATCTTTTTCTGTTAAACTATTTATTCCTGTTTGTAAAACATTTATTATAGTATCTTTTCTTAATGGTTCTATTCTATGTCCTGCTATTGTACTTGGTTCACTTCTTAATGCTACATTTGTGTAATTTGAACTTACATAGTATAAGTTTCCTGTTTGTGTTGATGGTAATTTTTTATATGTTGGCATGTTTTTGTAAATTGGTATTATAAATGTTAATTCACTATCTAACAATCCATTTTCAGCATATACTTTTTGTAATTGTTGTGCTTGACTATTTGGGTCTTCTACATTTGTCATATATTGCATTTTATATAAATCACTTTTTGTACTCCCTACAACATCAAATTTATATAAATATTTTGTGTTTTGTCCTCTTTTTAAATATGATGATGCTGCTAATTTAGCTCCTTCTACAATTGCTTTATATTCATCTGTCCATCCTTTTTTTTGTGCATATGCTAATGCATTTTTTATATTATTATCTCCATCATTTGCACCATAATTGTAAAAATTATATACATTAGGATAGTCTGGATCTTGTCCAGAAATTTGCACTGGTTTAGTACTCTCTTTTCCAAGTTCTTGGAATATTCTTATTATAATACTATATGCACTTTCTCCAGATACTTCTGATGCATCTTTTATTGCTTGTGCATATCTTACTCCAGTTTTTGTTGTTCCATCTAAATATGTTCCCTTTACAATATTTTCAATTTGACTTACAGGTACATCTGAACTATTTGATAAGTCTAAAAATTGAAATATTGTAATATTTGTTAAAAAGTTTCTTGGATCTAAGTAGTATTCTATTATATCTTTTGATGCACAATAAAAATTCTTGTCACCTTCTTGTCCACACTTACAATACCAACTTGCTGGATATGATGAATATTTACTCTTATATATTGTGTTTTTCATGTGTGTTGTTTCATTTTCTACTAATTCATTCCAATCTATGTCTGTATAAAATGCTTTAAATTTCCAATTTACATATCCATTTTTTTCTACTAATTTGTTTAATAATATTTGGTAACTTTCAGGGAAATTACTTATCCCATTATTTCTTACTTGTTGTGCACTAATTATTTTTTGATTATATGTATTATTGTTTGCAAATGCTTGTACTGAAAACATTTGCAAAATTATTACTATAATAATTATTACTATAGCTATATTTTTTATCTTCATATATTCACCTCAATATAAATTTTCTATATTATATCATAACTTTCACATATATAAAACTAAAAATTATTTTTTTATTTTATCTTTAACAATTTGTTTCAAATAACTTACACTATTTAAATTTGTAATAATTGCAAATACTACTACAATTACAAGTACAACTACAGAAATCATAGTATTTTTCAAATAATATGTAAAAATTGTTACACCATACATTATTGTTAAAGCAAACATTAAAATTTTATTAACATTAAATTTTACATATTTTTTCACATCAATCCATCTATAAATAAACATTAAAGCATATGCAATAACTGTAGAAATTGAAGCTGCATACAAACCTATTGATTTTATTAAAACAATATTAACAAATATATTAATTACTGCCGAAATTATAGATGTTTTTGCTATCTCTTTTGTTAATTTTTTTGCAACATATATTGAACCTACAAAACTAACTAATATATTAAATACAGATCCTAATATTAAAATTGGTATTTGATAATATGCTTCTGCAAATTTTTCATTTATTAATATATTAAATACAAATGGCATTACAGCTATTGTTCCAAGACATAAACAACCAAAAAACCTTATTACAAAATCTAATATTTTACTAAAGAATTCATCTCTATCTTCTGAATTTATGTTTATTGAGGCTGATTCTGTCCATGTTAAATTAAATACACTATATAATGTTGTAAAAACTCCAGAAAATTTATTTGCTGCTGAATATATTCCATTTTGTGCTATTCCTATTACTGCAGATATTATTGTTCTATCAGATGCACTTACTATCCACCATGAAATCATATTTGGTATTAATGGAACAGAATATTTTATTATTTCTTTTAAGATTTTTTTATCAAATTGTTTTAGTTTTATGTATTTATAAATTTTCCTTTTTAAAAATATGTATACTGCACATATAAAGTTAGAAATTGCTGTTGCTCCAAGCATTCCATAAGCTCCCCAACGAAATGCTACTATAAATATTACATTTAATACAACTGTAAATGCTCCTGTTATAAAACTTCCAATAGCATATGTTGCATTGTCACCAAGTCCTCTACATATTTGTAATAATAAGCTCGAAAAGATTCCCATAAGTAAATTTGCCATTAGAAAATATTTATATTCATTATGAATAAATGGGCTTACACATAAAAAAATGACTATACAAGCTATTGATTGTATAATCATAAATCTTATTATTGTTGTTATTAATTTTATCTGTTTTTCATTATTTTCTCTACAATCAATTAAATATCTAAATATTCCTTGTTCAATTTGTAATGTTACTATTGGTAATAATAGACTTGTTAATGTATTTAATAAGTCTACTACTCCATATTCTTCATTGCTTAATACAGCTGTATATACTGGTAATAAGAAAAATGTTATTAATTGTGTACATATTTTTCCTATAGATACTATTGCTGTGTTCTTTGCTAAATCTTTGCCTTTACTCATCTTCTTTTCCTCCTAAAAGAATGTCTAGTTTTTCAAAATGTCTTTGTGCATCTTTCTTTTGTTTTTCAACATCAAAATGTGTATTTAATTGTTCATCTGTTAATGATTTAACATCAAACTCATCTAATTTTCTAATATCTATTATTGGAACATTTATTTCCATGTCTTGTAATACATGTAATGTTTTATCACTATATAACACTGGCAATATGCTTTTTCCTAAAACTAAACCTAAAATATTGGCATGAAATCTTCCTCCTACAATTAATTGGCAATCACCTAAAACCTTTAATGCTTGCTCTATATTTCCATTATAACAATATCTTTCTACTTTGTCTCTGTAAGTTTTTGGTAACTTATTTATTATATTTTCAATTTCTTGTTCATCATTTTCAAATTTGCAAAATGACATTAAACATATTTCATATCCTTTACCATCTAGAAATTTTATTAATTCAATCATTTTATTTTCATATGATTCTTGATATTTTTCATCAAGTTTGTCTTTGGGTGAAATTATAGAAATTATAGCTCTTTTTCTATTTGTAATTTTTACTTTTGAGGTATCCATTGAAAATATTATATCTGATGCACATCTCGTATTTGGCAAATCTTTAAATAGATTATATGAATATTTATCTCTAAAACATACATCTTCTAATTTACTCATCATATTATGAATATTTTGATAATATTTTTCTGTTTTATATGGTCCAAAATTTATTCCTAACAAATATCTTTTATTTTTTCCTAATGAAAAGTCTCTATTGCTATCATTATTCTCCATAAACATACTTCCGCCAATTGTTACAACTGCATCATATCTATTTGCTAAACATTTTTCTAATTGAAATCTTTTTAAGATTTTGAAAAAATATTTATTATTATATACTTTTAAATTTTCTTTGTTATATCCTTTTTCACCTTTTGATATAGCAAAAAATTTATGATTTTGATATCTGTTTGTTAATATATCAACAAACAAATCATCTCCTAAATTTTTTGCAAAATATGCATCAACATATATTTTCATATTACTTATTCCTTTTTCTAAAATTGTTTAATTTTACAAATAATTTTGACATATTTTTTCCTTTTAAGAAGAAATATTTTATGGCTATTTTCATTTTTTTATCTGTTACTTTCTTCTGTAATTCGTTTAAATTTTCTTTATATTTTGGATTTGTCACAATATTCTTCAATTGCTCGTCTTTTTCTTGATCTGTTGCAGGATTATTCTCTTTATATATGTCTATTATTTGATTATAATAAACTCTTGCGTATCTATTATAAATATAGTCCATATTCCATCTTTTTTCTATATAAAATTTTTCTAAATATTTTGTTAAATCATATTCTATTTCAAATTTATTAGGTCTATATCTTAATTTTAATCCATATTCACCATCTGTATATATATATAATGGTTCATTTATAAAACTAGCTTTTTTTATGTATTTAGTATAGTCTAAATTAAATAGAAAATCTTCTCCAAGTTCATAACTTTTATCAAATTTTATATTATGTTCTTTAATAATTTCAGAAATATACATTTTATTCCAAAGTTCATTATATAAATAGTTTTCTTTTGTGGTTTCTAAATATTCTTTTATATTTGTTGTATTTAGAATTTTTTCATTATTTTCTATTAACATCTTATTTTTTTCAAATACTCTTCTATATCCACATGTTACTAATTGTGTTTCATTTTTTGTCAAGTTTGAAAGCATTTTTTCTAGAAAATCAATTTCATATTGATCATCTGAATCTATAAATGCTATATATTCTCCTGTAGCTGTTTCTAAGCCTACATTTCTAGCATTACTTACATTGGGCTGTTCTTGATATATATATATTATTCTTTTGTCTTTAAAACTTTGGACTATTGGTTCAGCTTGTCCTTTTTTCCCATTTTCAATTATTATTAATTCCCAATTCTCATATGTTTGTTTTTCAACAGATTTTATTGCTTTTTCTAAAACATTATCTGAATTATATGTTGGTAATATTATTGAGATTTTACTTTCTTCCATATTTATTTTCCTTTACTATTTTTTATTGAAAATACTGTTTTATATGGTAACACTTCATTATCATTATTTAAAATATTTGTATATGTGAATAAACCTGTAAATGCTAAACAAAAACATACATATACTATTATCTTTATAGTACTTACCTTAAAATTCTTTTTTAATTTATTATTTATTTTTATAGTAATATTTTCAAATTTCATTATTTTTAAATAATATGGTATTGATAATATTTGGAATGCACTAAAATATACTGATATTCTCATAAATTGATAATGAATTACTCCTGCAATTGTAAATAATAATGACAATCCTTGTATATTTAAAAACAATATTTTTTCTTTATTATTTTTTATATCTTTTTGTGAATAATATATATAATTCATCCATAAATATATAATTAAATTTTCTGCAATTTGTAAAATTGACAACTCTCCATATAAATGTTTTGAATCCAAATATATTTTGAATCTTGTATTTTGTAATATTGGTGTTATTACATTCATAATGTTTTGATTCACGAGTAATATTAATACACTTATTGGTATAACCCATTTTATATTTATTAAATTTTTTCGCGTAAAAAATATTATTATAAAACATATAATACTTGATGAATGCATTAAAAATGCTAAAATAGCACATATCACAAATCCTATATATGCTTTCTTTTTATTTTCATTCATTAAGAATTGATATCCTAAAAGTATTAGTGAAATTGCTATATATTGTCTTACTAAATTTAATGATCCAAAGAAATATCCACCAAGAAAAAATATTGCAATACTTAACAATATATTATTAGATTTTTTGTATATTACTTCAAATATTATTGCTAATATTATTAATGATGTTATTACAAATAACAAATATGGTTCTTTTGTGAAAAATAGACATAAATAATCTATTGTTTTAAATCCTATCTCTAGATTTTTTACATCTTTTCCTTTTGCTAATGTATTATAATCAGCTACATATCTTTTGGTATAATCTGTTCCAATGTCATACCTAAACGCAGAAACTAAAAACATTGGTATTACGGCTATTAGTAATAACAATATTTTTAGTTTCTTATTCTTTATTTTATTTTGAGCAATCCACACTAATGCAATTGTAATTAAAAAAGTTAATATATATATATACATTCTTTTCTCCATAACTTTAATTTATTCTATTAGTTACTTTTCTATATATCTTCCAAGAAATTTTTATTGCAGGTATTCCAAAAAATGATAAAATTATTGCTATTTTATCTCTTCTTGGTGTGTCTTTATATTTTAGAACTTTCATTCTTTTTTCTTTTATTTTCTTAAATACTTTTTGTTCCATTTCTTTATTTCTTGGCTTTGTGAAAAGTAGTAATCTCAATATTCTAAAATTAGCATATAAATCAAATCTATCTATTCCTTCTTGTAAATCAGGATAATTTTTTTGCAAATATTCTAACATTTCATTTGTGTTTTTTATATAATCATACTCATTTGGATTGAATCCATCCATTTTTGATATTGAACCATATCTTAAACAATAATAATAACATTTCTTGTTTCCTGTTACTATTTTATTACATTTTTCAATTAACTTATATGTTGTTGCTGTATCTTCATAAACAACACCTTTTGGATATCTAATATCTTTAAAAAGTGCTGTTTCATATATTTTAGAATATGCTGAAACATCTACTTTCTTCGCAAACAAAATATTATAAAATAAGTCTCTTTTTGAGAAAACTTCTATATTCTCTTCAAATTTGCTTGGTTTTATTAATTTATTTTTTTCTGCATTTACTACTTCTGTTTCACATGTTGCAATTTGTGCTTTATATTTTTTTATTAATCTATACATATATTCCACATAGTCATCAGATACATAATCATCTGAATCAACAAATGCTATATATTTTCCTGTTGCAATATCAATTCCAGCATTTCTAGCATCTGACAAGCCACCATTTTCCTTGTGAATTACTTTTATTCTCTTATCTTTTTTAGAATATTCATCACAAATTTGGGGACAATTATCTGGTGACCCATCATCTACTATTATAATTTCTAAATTTTTATATGTTTGATTTATTATACTTTCTATACATTTTTCTAAATATAGCTCTACTTTATATACTGGTATTACTATACTTATAAGCTCTTTTCTTCCATTTTTTTTCATTTGGTCCTCTTTTTTCAAAAACTCTTTGTGTATCTTTTTCCTGTTAATTTAGCTACTAAAAATGATTTTCCCTTTTTAAACCAATTTATTTTTTGCATATCCATAATTTTTACTTCTTCATATTTTAAATTATTTTTGTCTATCCAAACATCTAATAAACGTTCAGATATTCTTCCCAAATATCTTGCATGGAAACTATCATATTGGCTTGGATCAATTCTTTTTTCTAGCTCAAATAATATGTCAAATAACCATTCACAATATTCATTTAATATTTCTTTTTTCATTACAAACATATTGAATAAATGTGCAGATGTCTTTTTATATATTTTATCAAATTCTTCTAAGTACTCTGGATACTTTTCTTCTAGTATCTTTCTTGTTTCATCAAGTGGCTCTACATACATTGTGTGCTTATAATGAGAATATATACTTTCTATATAATAATTTCTTTTTTTAGGTAAAATTATATCTACATTTTTTAATTTGTCTCTTAATTCTTTTTCAGTTAGAACTATTTCAAATTTTTCATCTTCTGTTTTTGGCAATTTCTTTTTATTTGTAAAATATCTTCTATAATGTACTAATCCAACATAATCTGCATCTAAGTTTTTCCAAGCCCAATAAAGTCCTGTTAATTCACAAAAATATGGATTTTTTAAAGAAATGTTTTCTCCTGTATTATCTTGAATATATCCTTCAATTTTTTCCTTTCCTTCTGCTCCAACTTGTATTGGTATATACATTTCTTCATCAGCTGTTTTATATTTTTTATGTGATGCTATAATTATTTTTATATCTTCCACTTTAGTTCTCCCCATTTTTTATTTATATCCTGTTTTTTTGATTATTTGATTGCTTATACCTTTTATTGTGTCATTTACTACATAGTCTTCTTGTCCAAATACTTCTTGATGTAATTGTAATACATTACTTTCAAGTGTTACTGGTACACCATAATATATTCCTGTTGGTGTTCCTTTTGAATTATATGGCCATCCAACACTCTCTGTTATATTATATGATGCTAAACTTGGTACTAATGATATTATTTCTCCAGATGTTAAGTTTGTTGTTTTTACTTTAGGAAATATTGTATCTATTAAATTGTTTAATTTTCCTACACTTAATGTTTTAGCTTTTGATAACATTGCTTCAATTACAACTCTCATTCTTTCTGTTCTTTTATGTTCTCCACCACTAGTATATCTTATTCTTGAATATGCTAATGCTTGTGCTCCTGTTAATGTTTGTTTTCCTGAGTTTTTTATAAGATTTGCTTCTGTTCTATTATTTGTTTCTTCTGCTAAATCTGTTATATATTTGTTAGCATATTTTACTTCAGCATCATCTAAGTCTATTGTTACTCCTCCAATAGCATCAATAGCTGCTATTACTGCATCGAAATTTACTGTTATACATTCTGTTATATTTAAGTCTAAATTTGTATTTAGAGCTTTCATTGCTCCTTGTGCTCCTCCATATGCATATGCATGTGTAACTTTATCTAGTACTTGTTTTCCATTTTCTTCTAATAATAGATATGTATCTCTATATACAGATATTAGTTTGATGTCTTTTGTTTTTTGATTGATACTTGCTATTATAATACAATCACTTCTATTTCCTTTATTATAATTATCTGCTCTACTATCAATTCCAAATATAGCAATATTTCTGTATTCAGCTAAGTCTTTTTTGGTTTCTTCTGCAATTCCTACTTCTCCTTCATCTACTTCTTCTACTTCAATTTTTCCAAGCTTGTCACCAACATAAAAAGCTGCTACTCCTGCTAATATTCCTGCAATTACAACTATAACAATTAGCCAAACAAGTAATATTCTTAAAAATACATTTCCAGCTCCTACTTTTTTATTTTCTTGACTGTGTGCTCCCATATTATCATACCTCTTTTCTTATTAATGTAATTCTTCACTAGATATTTTTAATGCTTCTGCTATAACTTTGTCCATATCAAAATATTTATATTGTCCTAATCTTCCACCAAATATTACTTTTTTATCTTTGTCTGCTAATTCTTTATATTTTTCATATAATTTTGTATTTTTTTCATCATTCATTGTGTAATATGGCTCTTTTCCTTGTCCCCATTTATCTGGATATTCTCTTGTTATTATTGTTTTTCTTGCTGTTTCTCCTTTTGCTATTTTTCCTAAACTTGGTCCATATTCAAAGTGTTTATGTTCTATTATTCTTGTATATGGTATTTCATATTCTGTATAATTTACTACTGCATTTCCTTGATAATTTTCTTCTTCTAATTCTTCTGTTTCAAATCTTAAACTTCTATATTCTAATTCTCCAAATTGATAATTATAATATTTATCTATTGGTCCTGTAAATATTATTTTATCTGCTATTCTTTCTAACTCTTCTCTATTTTCAAAGAAATCACAATTTAGTCTTACTTCTATTCCTTCTAACATTTTTTCTATTATTGGTGTATATCCTCCCATTGGGATTCCTTGATATATGTCATTAAAATAATTATTGTCATATATAAATCTTACTGGCAATCTTTTTATTATGAAACTTGGTAATTCTGTTGCTCTTTTTCCCCATTGCTTTTCTGTATATCCTTTTACTAGTTTTTCATATATTGTTTTTCCTACTAGACTTATTGCTTGTTCTTCAAGATTTTTTGGTTCTTTTATTCCTGCTTCTTTTTTCTCTTCTTCTATTTTAGCTTTTGCTTGTTCAGGTGTTACTACTCCCCATAATTTATTAAATGTGTTCATATTAAATGGCATATTATATAATTCATTTTTATATCTTGCTACTGGTGAGTTTGTATATCTATTAAATTCTGCAAATTGATTTATGTATTCCCATATTTCTTTATTGCTTGTATGGAATATATGTGCTCCATATTTGTGTACATTTATTCCATCTATATTTTCTGTATAAATATTTCCTCCTACATTTGGTCTTTTATCTATTACTAAACATTTCTTTCCTTTTTTATTTGCTTCATTTGCAAATATTGCTCCAAATAATCCTGAACCTACTACTAAATAATCATATTTCATATTTTTACCAACTTTCTTCTATTATTTTTTATGTATTACTTTTTTTATTATACTATTAACAAATTCATCTTTCAATGCAAGTAAACACACTCCATATATTCCAACTCCAAATATAACTTGAATAATTATTGAAATCATATTAGTCTTTACTACATTTCCTATTATAATACAAACAATAAACATTGCTATACTTGAAACTACATAATTTTTACTAATTTTAATTATTTGTTTAAAATCAAAATCATTTCTTACAAAATATAATTGAACTGCTGTAACTGTAAATTCTGCAATTACAGTTCCAATAGATGCTCCTATTGCTCCAAATTTCCATATTAAACATGCATTCATTATAAAATTTGTAATTGCTCCAATAATTACAGAAATTGTATATTCTTTTTGCCTTTTTGTTGGCAATAAATATTGTGTTCCTGTAACATTACTTAAACCTATAAATAATATTATTGGGCTTATTACATTCATTAATATTGCAACTTTATCATATCCCTCTCCAAAGAATATTGGAACAAATGCTTTTGATACAGATATTATTCCAAATATCATTGGAAATGCTAATAAAAATACCATATTAAATGATCTTTTCATATAATTATTTATTTTTTCTTTTTCTCCACTTGCAAATGTATTTGCTATTCTTGGTAACATTACTGTTCCTAATGATGTTATTATTGTCATTAATAATTTTATTATTTTTTGGCTTTGGTCATAAAAACCAACTTCAGATTTATCTGAAATAATTGTTCCTATCATTGTTCTATCTAATACTGTATAAACTTGTACTGCAATTTGAGGTATAAATATTCCTAGTGTTGGCTTCAAATGTCTAAATAAATGTAATTCTTTAATTTTTACTTTTGTTAAAAATTTAGGTAAATATAGCCATAATGAAGCATTCCCTATTGATGTTGATAATACGTATATCCAGAAATATATTTTCAAATCATTTTGACTTTTTACAAATGTAAATATTGATATTACACTTATTAATTTTATAATCATATTTCTTATGACTGTTTTTTTGAATTCTTCAAGCCCTTGAAAAAACCAACTTATATCTATACAATTTCCTATTAGTTCTAATATTAATATTTTATAATATATTTGATATTGATTTCCATTTACAAATATAAGATAAAATAATATTAGTGATATTGTCATCGTTATTGCTCTTAATATTACTATTTCCCAAAATATGATTGAATATTTTTTCTTGTCTTTTTGATAATATGCTATTTCTCTTTGTCCATATAAAGCTACTCCTAGTGAGCCAAATAATATAAAATATGTAACTATTGATAATGTATAGCTATATATTCCTATATTTTCAGCTCCTAAAACTCTTGATATATATGGTGTTGTAACTAATGGTAAAATTAGTACTAAAACCTGATAAATTAGATTATATATATAATTTTTAGTTATTGATTTTTTTGCCATTTTCTTTCTTTATTCTTCCTTTTAAATATTCGTAGTTTAATGCTTTTACTTCTATTCCATTATTTATTATTATTCCAAATGTTAAAACAAATATGTTTTTTCCAATATATACAATATATGGTTCAACAAATGACCATATTAATACAAATATTAATGTAAGACACATCCAATAATTCTTTTTATTATAATTTTCAATTAATACTTTTGTATACATATATAGTATTAATGCTGTTGTAATTATACCATAATCAAATATGATTCTTGCATATGATATATCTACAAAATTATATTCTGAACCTAAGAAATCATTTTCTTCTATATATCCATGTCCACCCCATCCATTCCATTTTATATTTTGACCAAATGGTGTTAACTGATATTTTTCAAATGCTTTACTTGTATATTTTAATCTTCCACTAAGTATTGTATCAAGTTTTAATCCTAAATTTGTTTTATTAATATACAATACTGTTATTAAAATTGTTACTATAAATAATATTATAGGAAGTATATACAAAAATTTTTTAAACACTTTTTGAGTAACTTCTGACATAAATGCTTTTTTTAATATTTTTATTTTACTTAATGCCATAACTACTAATATCAATGTTACAAGTATAAAGCTTAGTCTTCCATCTGTATAACTATATAAAAATATATTAATTGTTTCTAATACTAATAGCTCTAAATAAGAGCATTTATTTTTTCTTATATAAAAATACATTAAAATTATAGATAAATATAAGCCAATTGTTATTGTTGGATAATAAAATCCAAGAGAATGTCTAATAAATCCATTTTCATTTCTTATATATGTCCAATCTGGTATTATTTTTAATAAAGCTAAATTTACTGTTATCAAAAATACAGTCGAGAAAACATAAAATGCAATATTTACTAATTTTTCAATTTCAAATTTTCTCATTGCTACAATTACTATAAATAATATTAAAATATCTATGTTTTTCGAACATATAAATATTAATATTGAAACAATTCCCATAATAATCATTGGAATTGTTATCTTTTCCCCATTTTTCCAGTCATACAATATTCTAAATATAAATATAGCATATATTGAGAATCTAATTAATTTTATACTCGTTTCTAAAATATTATTAGTCATAACACTTGCTATGTTATCCATAATTAATGTCATCATATATATTCCAAAAATTATATATGTTATATTATTTATAATATCTTTTTTATTGCTATCTTTATGATTCATATTATTCCTTTCCAATTTCATTTATCATTCATTTTTTCTTCTAACATATATTTTATTAATCTATTATACCCATCTTTTAAAGTATGTTTTGGTTTCCATCCAATACTTTTTATCTTATCATTATTTAAAATCATTTTATTATCTGGTGCAAATCCTGCATTTTCTTTTGGAATATCAATTACAACTTTACTTTTTCCATTTTTAAATTCTTTTACTAGCCATTTTGCACTTTCCAAAATAGTCATGTTCGTTTTATCAGCAACTAAATTATATGCTTCTCCATTTTTACCATTTAGTAAGATAGTTAATATTCCTATAATTGTATCTGTTGTATAACTAAAATTAATTATTGTTGAACCTGTTGATTTTAGTACAATATCTTCTCCATTTATGATTGCATCTGCAAATATTTTATATACTCTATTTTCTCTTTTTGATATTCCTGCTCCAAAAGTTTGGGCAATTCTTGCAATCTTTATTGGTACATCATATTCTGAAAAATAGCTATAGCAATATAATTCGCTTACCCTTTTTCCTTCTGAATAAGAACTTCTTACTTCTAATTGGTTAATATATCCTAAATCTGTTTCTTTAACATCTTCTGATTTCATTGTTCCATACATTTCCATTGATGATAAATATACCATAGATTTTACATTACTTTTTTTGGCTTGTTCTAAAATTTTTTTAGTTCCTATTATCGAAATATCCATTGTTTCAACTGGCTTTTCAATAAAAAATTTAGATTTTGTTGGTGATGCACCATGTATAATATAATCTATTTTTAAATCTTGTGGTTCATAATTTTCTACACTTGAAATAATATAATGAATATTCCCCTCATTTTGAAATAATTTGCTTGCTTCTTCTTCATTTCTGACTAATAAAAATAATTTTACATTTAAATTTTCTTTTTTATTTTTTATCAAAAGTGCTTTTACTAAAATTGAACCTATTAAACCAGTTGCTCCTGTTATAAAAATTGATTTATCTTTTAAATTCTTCCAATCAATAATATTTGAATTTACTATTTCCTCCAAATCTTCTTGTAAGACTGAATTCATATTATTCCCCCCACACTTCTTTATTTTTTCTTTGCTTTATTAAAGCTTGTGCTATATAATAATCTTCAGGTGTAGTTATTTTTATGTTATCATTTGAGCATTCTGTTATATGTGGCATTTTATGCTTTCCATATTTTATCATTACACTACAAGAATCTATACAGTCCAAATCATTATTCTCTATTGATTTATTCTCAGCCTCTAATATATCATTTAAGAAAAATGTTTGAGGAGCTCTTGCAACATATGTATCATCTCTTTTAGTTATTTCTTCTATTTCACTATGTGATTTGGAAATAATTGTTGTTTCTCTTTGTTTTAAACAACTAATTGATGTTCCATATTTTTTTGCATTTTTAATATTTGCTTCTATTAATTCTTCATCAATTATTGGTCTAACACCATCATGTATTAAAACAATATCTTCTTCAGTTGTTTTTATTTTTTCTGCTTCTTTTAATGCATTTATAATTGATTCTTGTCCTGTTTTTCCACCTTCAACTATAGACTTCACTTTTGAGATTTCATATTTTTTTACTAATTTTTTTAAATAATCTATATGTGTTGCAACGCAGGCTATTACAATTGAATCTATACTTGGTGAATTTTCAAATATATTTAATGTATGTATAATTATTGGAACATCATCTATTTCTAGAAATTGTTTTGGTGTTCCACTTGTTTTCATTCTTTTTCCTACTCCGCCAGCAAATATTACTGCTATATTCATATTTTATTGAAGTCCTTTCTAACTTTTACTTATTAAATTGTTTCTTTTTCATATATGCAAGAAGTTTATATGCTAAATAATCTGTATTTCTTAATGTTTTAATTACTTTACTTTTTTCTTTCATTGTTTTATATACATCTGTTTTTTCTTCTAATATATATTTTTCAAATTCTTTTATTAATTTTAAATTTTCCTTGTTACATGGTAATAACATAATATAATTCGCAATTGTTGCACTAGACATTAAACTTGTATATTCTACTATATATTTTTTTATATTTTCTTCAAGATTATTACAATTTTCTTTTACAAAATCATTTAGTTTTTTTGATACTTTTATATGATCATTATAATGTTTTACTCTTCCTTTTGCACTCATACTTTGTTCATCTCTTCCAACTCTATATACATATATATATTCATGTGAAATATATATTGTTTTAGAATATATCATTGGATACATTGCATATTCTGTATCTGTATAAAAACATTTTTCAAGTAATTTTATATTATTATTCTTTAATATTTCCGTTTTAAAACTCATTGCGTGCATATTTAATTCATGATTTGCTTTTGGAATAATTTCGTTTATTTTATATTCACCATTTATATCTGTGTCAAACCAATCTCTAATCATTGTTGATCCATCTTTTTCAAAGTATTTTAAGTATGGAGTATATACAACATCTACATCTGTTTTCTTTAATATTTCTATAAAATTTTGAAAATTCTTAGAATCATACCAATCATCTCCATCTAATTGTTTAAAATATTTTCCTTGTGCCAATTCTATGCTTTTATTTATTGTTGAACCATATCCTCCATTTTCTTTATGTATTAATTTTACTATATCAGGATATTTTTCTTCATATTCTTTTACTATATTAGCTGTATTGTCTGTTCCACCATCATCTTCAACCAATATTTCGATATCTTTAGCATTATTAATTTCTAATAATGAATCTACTGCTTTTTTTATAAAATTCTCCACATTATATGCAGCAATTGATATAGTCAATATTTTATTCATAATTATTCTTTTTCCCCTTTTTCTCCAATATTCCATTCACAAATAAAATGTTTTTCTCTATCTTCTGGCTTTGGAATTTTCATATAATCTCCAAACATTTTTGACATATATTTTTCATTTTTATTTGCAACTGGTAGTTCTATATTTTCAAATTTCTTATATTTTACTGGAAATATATCTTCTCTTTCATACATTTCTCCAAAGAAATGTCTTTTTCCAGTTGGTACTGATATATATTTTGAGTTTTCATTTTTACATAATGACATTATTTTTTTTGAAATTCTTAACCATCTATTTAAAGAGAAAAATGAAAATAACTTTCCTATAAATGATTTTGTTTTTATCGTTTTTGTATATTTGGAATCACCCATGAAACTTAAGTATTTTTCCTTCTTCTTAGATATTCTTACTGTTGAACATATAAATAGATTCATTGTTACTAATATCCCATGTAATTTTCGTAATATTGCATTATTAAACATATTTTCTACTGGGAAAATATCTATAAATATTCCATCTTTACTATAATCTTTATATAAATATTCTTTAAATGATGTTCCTTTTAATTTTATTCTTAAATAATTTACATCAAATTCATTATCATATGAATTTTCACATAAATAATATTTTCTATTTATTTCTTCATTATTTTTAAATAATTCTACTAACTTTTCACAGTCTTTTCTAGGCATATTTATATCCATATCTTCATCCCATGGAATAAAACCTTGATGTCTTATAGACCCTAATGCACTTCCCCCACCTAAATAATACCTTATACCGTTTTCTTTAAAAATCCTATCTAAGTCTTCTATTATTTCTAATATTACTTTTTGTATTTTCTTTATATCATTTTCTGTTAATTCTACTAATTCTTTATTATGCAATTTTTGCATTGTTTTATTTGTATTTTCCATTCTATTTGTTACCTATTGACACAATTTGTTTCTTATTTTGCCCCTTCTTTTTTTATTACAGCTATTATTGTTTTAAAGAAAATTTTTACATCTGTTATAAATGATATATTATCAACATACCACAATTCCATTTTCATACGTTCTTCATATGTTGTATTGCTTCTACCACTTGCTGCCCAATTTCCTGTAAGTCCTGGTGTAACACTTAAAAACTTTCCTGCATTTTTTCCATACTTTTCAAGTTCTTTTTTTACTACTGGTCTTGGTCCTATTAATGCTAAATCTCCTTGAATAATATTCAATAATTGTGGTAGTTCATCTAAGCTTGTTTTTCTCAGAAATTTTCCAACTTTTGTTATTCTTGGATCGTTTTCTAATTTAAAGTTTTCTTTATATTCTTTCATTTGTTCTGGAGTAAATTGTTTTATTAATTCTTCTGCATTTGTAACCATTGTTCTATATTTATATATTTTTATTATTTTACCATTTTTACCTATTCTTGTATGACCAAAAAATATTGGTCCTTTTGAATCGATTTTCACTGCTATTGCTATTATTAAATATATTGGTGATAATATTATTAACGCTATTGTTGCTAATATACAATCTAATATCCTTTTTACTTTTATATATATTTTTTTCTCTGTTGATTCTTTGGTTTTTATTAATTCCATTTTTGAAACATTTTTGATTGCATTTTCATTTGCAAACTCTATGTTCATTTGATTTCCCCCTATCTAATAATTTTTTTTTGCTTTTTTTGCTTTTTTTGCTTTTTTTACTATATCATTGTTATGGATTTTTTTCAACCCTTTTCGACAAAATTGATATGTCATTTTTTTACTATTTTGCTATGTTTTTTCTTGAATTTATATACAATATATATTATAATAGTTATGTACATGGGGATGTAATGGTTTCGACATTATATCTGAAGCATGAATAGCGAGTAGTGGATTCTCGTTTGCCACTATAAAAACGGGAAATTAAATATAAACGCTGATAATACAGAATTAGCATACGCTGCTTAGTTGCAACGTCGCCTCTAAAAGTATCCCCACATATTTTTAGCTGGTGTCATTTAGTGGGAAACAAAGCTATTTTTTCTATGGAAATAGTGGGTATTTAATAGATATATTTTTTAATCGCTTGTTTGTTTGTGGTTATTAGATGAATATTAAAAATAAACTGCACTCGGAGAAGTTTGTGTGAATCTTATAGTGGACAGGGGTTCGACTCCCCTCATCTCCACCAATGGCGTATCTGTTCGAACTACTAGAACAGATAGATACAAAAATCAATCAGAAAATAAAATCTGGTTGATTTTTTGTTGTCTAAAAACAATATCAAAATCATCCAAATGAAAGAATTCAGCATTTGACTCTATACCAGATGAAACAAACGATAGTATAGTTTATATGAAAGAGCCTACTCCTATTCTTATAAGTGTAAAACCAATAATTTCTAGACTTTGTATAAAATTACAAAGTAAAACTAAGAAACTTTTAGTAAAATTATTGTAATTATTCAACATCGTTTTCCTTTTATTTGTTAAATCCATTGCATTTTCTTGAAAACCATTATATAATACTATGCATGTGAACTAAGTTTTCACTAATTAGTAAGAGGTTTTCCTCTGACTTTTTAGTTTTACATATATAACCATTTACATCAATAAAAGTTATAAGGAGGAAATTATGTTAAAAATTTTTGAAACTTTGATTAATCTCTTAGCCGTATTAGCAATAGCTACTTTTGCCCTTACCCTTTTCTGCCAACGATTATCTAAAAAATCAAATTGGCAAACATCTCGGATAATTTCAAATTCATATTTGATTGTTTACGAATTAATTTACATTACAATTCACTATTTTTCTAACAAATCTTTTATTATAGATCTTGTTACTTTGGCAATTTGGGTTATCAATTTTGCAGTTAGCTATTATTTTTGGCAAGACAGAAAAAATCAATAAGAACAAAGTGATATAGTTGCTATCTGTTCTCACATAATTTAAGCAAAAAAAAGATGAAGTTGATAAATATCAGCTTCATCTTTTCTTTTTAATATATTGTTCCATTATTTTTACTATATTCATTAAATGCTTCTATACATTCATCTCTATCCATTTGTTTTAAATTTATTAAATCTTTATTTTTTCCTTCAAGATATTTATAAATTATATCATCTCTAAATCCAATATTCCCAGCATCTTCTTTAGTACATCCATAATATACTTCTTTTATATTTGACCAAATTATTGCTGATAAACACATTGGACATGGTTCACATGATGTATATAAAATATAATTTGATAAATCATATGTTCTTAATTTTTTACAAGCTTCTCTTATTGTTGTTACTTCAGCATGTGCTGTTGGGTCTAAATCACATAAAACTCTATTATTTCCTTCTGCGATTACATTTCCTTCTTTATCTACTATTACTGCTCCAAATGGTCCACCTTCATGATTTCTACATCCATTTATTGATCTTTCTTTTGCTATTTTCATAAATTTATTCATAATTTTTCTTTCCTTTCTTTTTGTTGAAGTTTTCATTATTTTTATATCATATTTTTGCTTATTTGTCACTAAATTTATTTGTTTTCATATTATAAGTATATATATTAGAATGGGGGTTTTATGAATTATTTTAGACAAGATTCTATTATTTCTACAAATGTTAATTATAGTTACAATGTTTTTATTAAGGATTTGCACAAATTGACAAGTTTATATCCATTTATTTCTGTTGGTAGTATTGGAAAATCTATTATGGGAAAGGATATTCCTTTTATAAAAATCGGTAATGGTTCTAATGAAGTTTTTTATTCCGCTTCATATCATGCAAACGAATGGATTACAAGCATTGTTTTAATGAAGTTTCTAGCAGATTATTGTTATTGCTATTCTAATAATTTACCTCTTTTTGGATATCCTGCTCACTGGCTTTTTAATGTTTCTACTATTTATCTTGTTCCTATGGTTAATCCTGATGGTGTTGATTTGGTTACAGGTACTCTTCCTACAAGTTCTCCATCATATACTCAAGCTTCAAAAATTGCTTATGGCTTTGCTACTATTCCTTTTCCAAATGGCTGGAAAGCAAACATTAGAGGTGTGGATTTAAACTTACAATTTCCAGCTGGTTGGCAACAAGCACGTGCAATAAAATATTCGCAAGGTTTTACTCGGTCCAGCTCCTCGTGATTTCGTTGGATATGGTCCTCTTACAGAACCAGAATCACTTGCAGTTTATAATTTTACTATTCAACATAATTTTAGGCTTATTCTTGCATATCATTCTCAAGGTGAAGTAATTTATTGGCAATTCCAGAATTATAATCCTCCTTACAGCTTTGAAATTGGAACTCAATTTGCTAATGTTAGTGGGTATTCTTTAGAATCAACTCCTTATAATTCTAGCTTTGCTGGTTATAAAGATTGGTTTATTCAAAATTATAATAGACCTGGATATACTATTGAAGTTGGTCTTGGTAATAGTCCACTTCCTCTTTCTCAATTTGATAAAATCTATTCAGATAATTTGGGTATTTTAGTTTTAGGTTCAATTATATAAAAAAGCGAGCCTAAGATTTTCTATCAAATGAAAATTTTAAGAAAATCTAAGACTCGCCATATTTA
>OGFF01000432.1_pt1 | contig 60576 bp, 59 predicted proteins | sample 1570751 | NCBI WGS metagenome assembly OGFF01 (sample SAMEA2581951, study PRJEB24529) | metagenome | biome: Human gut stool | place: China | collected 2011 | reverse complement strand
ATCTGCTTTTTCTTTATCCATAAATTCTAAATGTTTTAATATATTGTCTTGTTTAATCCACTTATTTTCATTATTTTCTTTTAATACTGCCACTGGGTATTCATCATCATCCCAAAATAAAAGATAATCCATTTTATATTTTATTGCATAATACATCACAGTGTTTCTTCCTTTTGCATGTCCATGTCCTAAAAAAAATCTCATATCTTCTATACTCATATTATTTTGAATATTTAATTTATTTATTTCGTTTTCTATATCTTCTGGTGTAATATATTTTATCCTGATATTTTCATAAACCTCTGGTTTTATATTATAAAATTCTTCTCTTGTAGTTTGTTGATATGTAGTATCAAACAAAATAAAAATTGTTATGTTTACTCTACTCGAATATCTTTGAAGTTGTTCCATAATTTCTTTGTAATAACTATTAATTAGTCTACATACATTTGAACGTCCTGTTACAAAGCCTATTCCAAAATTTATTACATCTTTTTCCATCCTACACCTTCCTATCTAAATCAAGATTTATTATACCATATTTTGGATAGTCTGTAAAGCAAATGCGTCTTTTTATTTTACATAACATTTTTAGAAACAAATAAATAGAAGCTAAGACTATCTTAACTTCCAATTTCCTTTATATATTCTTTTCAACCAATGGTAATATTTGTTTCTTTCTTGAAACAACACCTGGCATAACAGCAATATTATCTTTAATTTCATATGTTTTTGAAATTGCATCTGTTCTGTCACCTAAAACAATTGCTTCTGAATTACTATTTACTATATCTGTTATAACAAATACAAATAAGCTTAATCCTTTTGCCAATATTTCTTTATTAATTTCTTGTTCAATTTTTGCTTTTCTTTTTAGAACATCTGGAATACTTACAGTATTTACCTGTGCAATAACATATTTAATATCTTCTTTTTCTATTTTTTTGGCATCTAATCTAATTAATTCATCTTCTGTATATTTATCAAGATTTGTACCTGCTTTTAACATTTCTAATCCATAATTTTCTACATCAACATTTGCTATTTGTGCAAGTTCTGCAAGAGCCTTTTTATCTTTTTCAGTTGTTGTTGGTGATTTTAATAAAAGCGTATCTGATATTACCGCACTTAACATTAATCCTGCAATTTTTGATTCTATTTTAATATTATTTGTTTTATATAATTCAAATAATATTGTAGCAGTGCATCCTACTGGTAATGCATAATAGAATAATGGTTCTGATGTTTCAAAATTATTTATTCTATGATGATCAACAACTGCTTCTATTTTCGCTTTTTCTATTCCTTCTACTGATTGAGAAAATTCATTATGATCTACTAACATAACTCTTTGTCCTTCTTCTACACTTTCTATGTATTTTGGTGCTTCTATATCAAAATGTTTTAGTGCATATTTTGTTTCTTCATTTAATTCTCCTAATCTGCAAGCTACTACTTCTTCTCCTCTTATTTTTGTCTGTAAATCTGCCATTACTAAACTCGAACAAATTGTATCTGTGTCAGGACTTTTATGTCCAAATACTATTATTTTTTCCATTTTCATCTTCTCCTTTTTTATTTGTTTGTTTTTCTTAAAATTTCTTCTAATTCTTCTTTATTGAAATTATATTTTTTGTTACAAAATTGACATTGAATTTCTGCTTTTCCATCTTCTTCTATTAATTCAGTTAATTGTTCATTTCCAAGTGTCATTAATCCATCTGCAAATTTTTCTTTATTGCATTTACATTCATATTCAGGCTCTATTGATGTATCTATAATTTGTACATTTTCGTCTCCTGTTACTTTTTGAGCAATTTCTTTTAAACTTAAATTATTATCTAGCATTTTTGAGATTGCTCCAGCTTTAAATATTGATTGTTCTACTTTTGATATCTCTTCTTCTGTTGCATCTGGCATTGGTGTTATTATATATCCGCCACTTGAACGAACTCCATCCTTATCTACTAAAACTCCAAGTGCAACTGCAGTTCGCTTTTGTTCTGATGTTTGAAAATAATTTGCAAAGTCTTCTGCAATTTCTCCTGATGTTAATGGACTTATTCCTATATATGGCTCTTTTAATCCAATATCTTTTATTACATTTATAAATCCCTGATTTCCGATTGCACCACCTACATCTAATTTTCCAAATTCATTTAATGGTAAATCTGCATGCGGATTTGTTATACATGCCTTTACATGTGAAGAGTTATCTGATACTGCTACTATTTTTCCTATTGGTCCATTTCCTTTTATTTGAATTGTCAATTTATCTGCTTTATTTTTCATTTCTGCACCAATTAATGCTGTTATTGTTAAAACTCTTCCCATTGCTGCTGTTGCAAGTGGACTTAAATCATGTAATTTTCTTGCTTCTTCTACTAAATTTGTTGTTGAACAACAAACTACTGATATTTTTCCATTATATGCTAAAAATTTTATAATTTGGTCTTTCATTTTTCCTCCTGTTTTTTTTCTACCTTTCCTTCAAGCTTAGGTCTAGCTTCTTGTTCTTGTATAAAGTTTCTATATCCCATTGCTATTGCTGCTATTATTAATAGTAAAAATGATAATGCTTTCCATATTCCACTATCAAATAATATTATTGCAAACATCCCAAGTGATGCACTTAAACCATATAGTATAAGTACTGCTTGTTTTGGTGTAAATCCTTTTTCAACCAATCTATGGTGTAAATGACCTTTATCTGGTTTAAATACAGCTTTTATTGATTTTCCTTTTATAATTCTTCTTACTATTGCAAATAATACATCAAATATTGGTAATCCTAATACAATTACTGGCAATACAATTACTGCTAATGTGTATGTTTTTGCAACGCCTAATATTGATACTATAGCTAGCATAAATCCTAAAAAGTTCGATCCTGTATCACCTATAAAGGTTTTTGCTGGTGAAAAATTATATGGTAAAAATCCTACCAATGCTCCTGACATTGCTGTTACTATTACAGTTGCTATCATTGGTGAATCATTTAATACAAATATTATTAATAATGATATACATGATATCAATGATATTCCTGATGATAATCCATCTAATCCATCTATTAAATTAATTGCATTTGTTACCCCTACAATCCACAATACAGTTATAATTGTTGAAAAAGATTCATTAAATCCTAATTTATATAAAAATGGTATATCTAAATGTTCTATTTTAGTTCCAAATAATACTACTATTATTGCAGCTATTGTTTGTCCTAATAATTCCTGCCATGGTTTTAATGTCTTTATATCATCTAATATTCCTGTTATTGCTATTACAATAACACCTAACAATACTCCTAATATTTTTTTTCCATATTGCTGTGTTGAAAATAAATCAAGACTTCCTTCAATTGTCATTACTGCAATTAAATATATCATTGATACTAAAACTCCTAAAATTACGGCTGGCCCTCCAAATTTTGGCATTGCCTTAGTATGCATTCTTCTTTGGTCTTTTGGTACATCTACTGCTCCTATTTTATTAGCTATCCTTATTGTATATGGCGTTGCTACAAATGATACTATAAATGCTAATAAAAAAGCAATTGCTATATTTCCCCACATTTAGTACTCCCCCATTATTTCATATTTTCTGTTTCTATTTCATCTATCATTTGTATTCTTTCTTGGTGTCTTCCACCTTCAAATTCTGTAGCTAACCACATTCTTACTATTCTTATAGCTTCATCTGTTTCTATATAATCTGCTCCTAAAGCTAACACATTACTATTGTTGTGCATCTTTGAATATTTTGCTTCTTCCTCATTATCACATTTTGCACATCTTATTCCTTTAAATTTATTTGCAACTATGCTCATTCCTATTCCTGAACGACATATTAATATTCCTTTATCACATTGCTTATTTTGGATTTCTAATGCTACTGTTTTTGCTATTTCAGGATAATCTGCTCTGTCTTCTGAGAATGTTCCGCAATCTTCATATTCTATTTCTTTTTCTGCTAAATATTTCTTTATTTCTTCTTTTAATTTGTAACCTCCATGGTCACTACCTATAGCTATCATAAACACTCACCTTTCTTTATTTATGATTTGATAAATTCTTTAATAATATATCATATTCTTGTATAAAGTGCAACAATTTTCAAAAAAATCCTTTTTTGGTATTGTCAAATTAATTTTTGTATGTTATAATTGTATGCGTTATAGTTATTTTACTAAGAGGAGGTGCATTTTAAATGCCAAATATTAAATCAGCAAAAAAGAGAGTTAAGATTATTGAAAAGAAAACATTAACAAATAATATGATTAAAAGTGCATATAAATCAGCTGTTAAGAAATTTGAGCAAGCAGTTGCTGCTGGAAATAAAGCCGAAGCTACTACTTTAATGTCTGAAGCTACAAAGAAAGTTGATCAAGCTTGTACAAAAGGTGTTATCGTAAAAAATACAGCTGCTAGAAAAAAATCTAGTATGTCAAAAAAATTAAATGCTATGGCATAGTTAAAATATAAGATAAAATGAAAATATTTTATCTTATATTTTTTTATAAAAAAGAGGTTTGTTTTAAAAAACAAAACCCCTATTTTTTTACTTTCTTTCTAAATTATCTAAATTGTCTAATGCTTTTCCAGTTCCTAATGCAACACATGATACTGCATCATCTGCAATCATAACATTTATTCCAGTTTTTTCTTGTAATAATCTATCTAATCCATCAATTAGACATCCTCCACCTGTCATATATATTCCTCTATCACTTATATCTGCTGATAATTCTGGAGGTGTTTTTTCTAATACTGAATGTACAGCGTCAACAATTTGCATTGCCGGTTCTATTAATGCCTCTAGCATTTCGCTTGAATGTACAATAATATTTTTAGGCAATCCTGTTGTTAAGTCCCTTCCTCTTATTTCCATTTGAGAGTCTTGAATTTTTGGATATACACAACCAATATTTATTTTTAAATCTTCTGCTGTTCTTTCACCTATCATTACATTATGTTTTTTCTTTATATATTTTACTATTGCTTCATCAAATTTGTCTCCTGCAACTTTTAATGATGTACTCTCAACAGATCCACCAAGAGAAATTACTGCTATATCTGTTGTTCCACCACCAATATCTACAATCATATTTCCACAAGGTCTGGCAATATCTAATCCCGCTCCAATTGCAGCTGCGATTGGTTCTTCAATTAAAAATACTTTTCTTGCCCCTGCTTGCATTGCTGCATCTATAACAGCTTTTTTTTCTACTTCTGTAACTCTTGATGGTATACAAATCATTGTTCTTGGTGCAAATATTGTTTTTCCTTTTACTTTATTAATAAAATATTTTAACATTTTTTCAGTAACTGTATAATCTGAAATTACGCCTTCTCTTAATGGTCTTGTTGCTACTATATTTCCTGGTGTTCTTCCTAACATTCTTCTTGCTTCTTGTCCAACTGCTAAAACTTCTTTAGTATTACTATCAACAGCAACTACAGATGGTTCTCTTAAAACAACACCTTTTCCCTTTACATATGCTATTATAGTTGCTGTTCCTAAATCAATTCCTATATCTTGCCCAAATCCCAACATAAATAATCAATTTCCTTCCAATAACTTTCAATTTTCTAACTTTTGTTCTTTACATCTTTATGTATTCCCTATTATTTTATGTACATTTTTCACAAAACATATTCAAAATTTAATCTTTTATTTATTTTTTCTATTCTGAATATATTTCCAAGAATCTCTACACATATCTTCCAAGTTTTTTGTTGCTTCCCAATTTAATTCTTTTTTTGCTTTAGCTGGATCTGAATAACATGTTGCTATATCTCCAGCTCTTCTTTCTGCTATTTTATAATTAACTTTTTTTCCTGTTGATTCTTCAAATGCTTTTACCATATCTAGAACACTATATCCTACACCTGTACCTAAATTATAAATATATATTCCTGTATTTTCTTTTTCTAATTTTTCTAGTGCTTTTATATGTCCTTTTGCCAAATCAACAACATGTATATAATCTCTTACACCTGTTCCATCTGGTGTATTATAATCATTTCCAAATACTGATAGTTGTTCTAGTTCTCCTGATGCAACTCTTACTATGTATGGCATTAAATTATTTGGAATTCCTTGTGGCTCCTCTCCTATTAATCCACTTTCATGTGCTCCTACAGGATTAAAATATCTTAATATTGCTATATCCCATGTATTATCTGATTTATATAAATCTTGTAATATTTGCTCTATAAATAATTTTGTTGTTCCATATGGATTTGTTGTTCCACCTGTTTTACAATCTTCTGTTAATGGTATTCTTTCTGGTTCTCCATATACTGTTGCAGATGAACTAAATATAAATTTCTTTACATTATATTTCTTCATTGTTTCTAATAAAACAATTGCTCCTGATATATTATTTTCATAATATTCTAATGGTTTTTTTACAGATTCTCCAACAGCTTTATATCCAGCAAAATTTAAAACTGCTTCTATATCATTCTCTTCAAAAACTTTTTCTAATTCTTTTCTGTTTAAATAATCTACTTCGTAAAACTTAAAGTCTTTTCCTGTTATTTTTTTAATATTTTCTAATACTTCTGGTTTACTATTTGAAAAATTATCTATTATAACTACATCTTTTCCTGAATTTAATAATTCAACTACTGTATGGCTTCCTATATATCCAGCCCCTCCTGTTACTAATACTGACATTTTATTCTCCTTTCTCACTAATCATCTTCTTTTTTCGAAATTTATTTAACATATCTTTGATTAGTTCTCTATATCTTATTAAAATATAAATTCCACTAAATATTAGAATTATATATCTTATTAAAATACTATTATTAAATATAACATTTGCAAGTGTTATCAATATTAAAACACTACTTAATACTAATAATGTTTTTAAATCATAATATTGTGTTTTATCTATTTTCCTCATTCCAAAATAATGTAATATACACAATATCATATAACTTACTATTGTTGTATATGCTGCTGCTTGATATCCCCAAATATGTATTGCTACATAATTCAATATTATATTTATTACAGCTGTAATTACTGAAAATATTGCTATTTGTTTATTCTTTTTATGATAATATTCTATGTCATAGAAAAATGTATACATCATTTGGAAAAAGATTCCTAAACATATTGGTGGTACTATTAATGATGCTTCTCCATATTCAGAATTTATAAAGAGTTTTATTAATTCTGGTGCAATTGTAAATATTCCTATACAAAATATCCATACAATATGCATTATTAATTTTGAATTTTCTTTTATTGAATCTGTTTCTTTATTTTCAATTCTTCTATATACCCATGGTGACCATGGTTTAAAAATTTGCAATGATATTGTATATAAAATATTTGAAATTGTATATGATACACTATAAATTCCTGCACTAGCTTCACCAACTATACTTTTTATCATTAATAAATCACAACTTGATAAAAATATTTGTGATAATAAATGTGGTATCATTGGCAAACTAATTTGTAAACTTTCTTTTATATAATTTTTATTAAAAGCTCTTTTTCCTTTTTTTAATATAACAATTCCACAAACAAATCCTAATACTATATTAAAAAAGTCAACACCAATTATTCTTCCTAAATATTTTTCTGATGGTAATATTAATACTAAAATTATTGATAATATTTGTGATATAGGTGATGCTAATAAATTATATAAAAAAGTATATTTAGCTTTATTACAAAAATTCCAATTTGCAACCATTAATGTACATCCATTTATTAAAATACACATTACAACCATTAATGTCATCATTTGTGTATTAAAACCTAATATTTTATTAATCGGAACTTGAAATATAAAATACACAATATATATTAATATAGCTACAATTGTTGAAAATATATAAATTGATGACAAATATTTATATCTTTCATTATAATCTTTTACTGAAACAAAAATTTTGTCTATTGATATATACATTGCTAACAATAGTATAATTGTAACTATATTTTTTAATGTTATAAAACTCGTTGCAATTCCCATTTCAGCTGTAGAAAGTAAATTTGTTAATACTGGTAGTGCAACTAATGATACAGCCATTCCTATTACATTTGCTATTAAATATGTTACCATAGATATTACTGTTTTTTTGCCATCTTCTTCTCTATTTTCTTCCAATATTCTTCCTCCTCTATTGCTTATCTTGTATATCATCTATCATTTTTTCAACAATACTCCAAGCATAATCAACAGTAACAGCATGTAAACATGGCCATTTTTCTTGATTATTTTTTAAATACTTGCACTTACTATTACAATTAAAACATTCTCTTTTATCTGTTATTATATATGGCTTTTTATATTTATTATTTTTGAAGTCATAAGTTACAAATCCATCATATGTATAACCACCTGTTATAATACTTACAGGCACTTCAAAATTTAATGCAATATGATATGCTCCAGTATCATTTGTTATTACAAATTTGGCTCTTCTTATTATTTCTATAAATTCAACAACTGAACTTTTTCCTAAACAGTTTATATATTTAGCATTTTTTATATTTTTAATTACTTCATTTACATCTGTTAAATCAGAATTTGTACCACAAAATATAACAGGTAATTTCGTTTTTTCATAAATTTTTTCTATTAATTCTCCATATTTTTCATATTCCCATTTTTTCTTATCTAAACTCGCACTTGGAAATACTATATAATACTCATTAGGCAAATCTAAATTTAACTTTATTTCTTTAACTTTATGAAATTTTATTTCATCATCTTTTATTCCTAATATTTCATTAATCAAATAATGATAATACTCTATATTAGTTATCTTCTTATCATCTATTTCTATTAATTTAGTGTATATTTTTTTCGTAAAAAATTTAGGGCAAATTGAATATGCCTTATTTATTATAGTTATCTTTTGATTTGCTATTGAAGATGCCATTAAATACATACTTGGTGTACAACCTGTTGCTCCCATAATATCAACAACTACATCATATTTATATTCTCTAATCTTTTTTATTAAAGCTATTCTTTTCTTTATATCTGTAGTAATTTGATTAAATGGAACTAATTCCACTTTATCAAATTCAGTTTCCATTTTCATTAATTCATTTAAATGATTAGCTACCCATAATGTTATTTCAAACTCTTCTTTTGGATATGCTTTTCTATACTTGTCTGCAACTGATAAGAAATTCATTGCATCACCAAGCCCTAAATTTGCTAATATTAAAACTTTTTTCTTATTATTTACATCATTTTGCTTTTTACTTTTATTAAAAAGACATATTGTTCGATCAAAATAATACATTAAATATTTAGCAAGATTTATTAACTTTAATTTTTTCAGAATTACTGTTTTTTCTGATATTTCTTGATTTTCATGTTTTTCTTTTTTCATTTACTACTTCCTCTCAAAGGTTCAAATTTTCAAGCATACTATTAACTTGTTTCCATGCAATCTCAGTTGTAACTGCATCTAAACATGGCCAAGTTCTTTCTAATTCATTTGATTTAATACATCTATTATCACAATTTGCACATTTCATTTTTACACATGCTACATATGGTTTTTTATATTTTTCGGCACCTTTAAAGTTATATGTTAAATATCTATCATATGTATATGCCCCTGCTGTTATACATACTGGAACTTCTGATACTACTGCAATATGATAAATTCCTGTATCATTTGTTATTACAAATTTTGCTTTTTTTATTAAATCAATATATTCTAATATTGATGTTTTTTCTGTCATATCTATATATTTTACATCATCTTTTATTAATTTTATTAGTTCATCATTAGTTTGTCTATCTGAATTTGTGCCACAAACAATTAATGTCAATTTTGTTTTTTGATATACCATTTTAGTTATTTCAGCAAATCTATCTATTGGCCACCTTTTGTATTCTGTACTTGCACTTGGATATACTATAAAATAGTTTTCTTTTATTTCTTCTTTTATTGGTTCACTTGGTAAATTAATAAATTCTGGTTCTTTATTTATATTTCCTAATAAATTAAAGAATTCAAAATAATGGTCTATTAAGTGCATTTTTGCATTATCTACTTCTAAAAGTTTTGTATATATTTTTTTATATATTTTTTGAGGACATTTTATTGTTCTTCCATAATTTATTATTCCTATTTTTTCTTCACTACATATTGCTCTAGATACTAATATATTAGTTGAACAATCCTCAATTCCTACTGGATCTAGTAATATATCATATTTTACTTTTCTTAATTCTTTGTATAATTTTTTTCTTTCTTTTAAATTAACTGTTGCTTGTGTAAAATTAAAATTTAAAACATTATCAAATAAATTTGTTGCTTCATATATTTTATTCAAGCCTTTTTGACAAGCTATTGTTATTTCATATTTTTCTCTTGGATAAATTTCTCTTATATTTTTTAATGCACAGTTAAACATTGCAGCATCTCCAAGTGCTAAATTGTAAACTATTATAACTTTCTTTTTTGAATTTGTTTCTTTTTGTGGTTTCTTTATAAATTTTAATATTACACCATCTATATAGTAATATATAGATTTCAAGTTTCTTATTTTTTCATTTTTTAAAACCAAATTGTTTATTTTTGTAAATAAACCAGAAAAGTATCCTTTTTTCCCCATGCTATCCATTCCTTTTTTCTATTATTTTTGCAGATTCTAAAAGATTTTTACATACCTTAATTCTTGGATTTTCTACTTTTTCATTTTCATTTAACAAAAATCCTTTTACCTTTTCTTTTTCACATATTGCTAAATCTCTTAATTTATCACCAATTGCATAGCTCTTTGAAAAATCTATATCAAAATCTTTCTGGGCTTTATAAAATAATCCTAATTTAGGTTTTCTGCAATTACATTCATCTCCAATATGTGGACAATAATATACTTTTTCTATTTTGATATTATTTTTTTCTAATTCTTTTATCATATAATCAAAAATTTTATGAGCATCTTCTTCTGTATAATATCCTCTTGCAATTCCTGATTGATTTGTAATTACAATTAACTTAAATCCTAATCTTTGTAATATTTGCAATCCTTCTATTACACCATCAATAAATTCCCAATCTTCTATTTTATAAAGATAGTTTTTATCAACATTTATTGTTCCATCTCTGTCTAAAAATACTGCTTTATTCATATAATTTTTTCTCAACAATCTCACATATTGTATGCATTATCATTTCATGTGCTTCTTGAATATTTGGAGTTCTTGGATATTCTATAACAATTGGAATATTGCAAACTTCCTTACATGTTCCTCCTGTTTTTCCTAAAAATCCTACTGTTGTAGCACCTTTTTCTTGTGCTAATTTTAATGCTTCATAAACATTTTTTGAGTTACCACTTGTAGATATTCCAAAAACAACATCACCTTTTTCTACTAATGCTTCTGTTTGTCTTCTAAATACATCATCATATCCATAATCATTTCCAACAGCTGTTAAAATACTTGTATCTGTTGTAAATGCTACTGCTGGTAGTCCTTTTCTTTCCATCATATATCTTCCAACTAATTCTGCTGCAAAATGTTGTGCATCTGCTGCTGAACCACCATTGCCCATGATATATACTCTATGTCCTTGTTTATAACAATTTATTATTGCATTACATGTTTCTTCTACTTTTTCAATTATTTTATCATCATTTATTACTTTTGTTTTACATTCTATACTATATATAAATTTTTCTTTAATCTCATTTTTCATATTAAATTCTTCCTTTCAAATTTATTTACTATTTTTTATCTTAGTAATAATATTTGTAGTAGATTTTCCTTCTACAAGTTTGCATATAATAACTCTTCCGCCTCTTGCTTCAACTATATCTTTTCCAACAACATCTTCTGGCTTATAATCTCCACCTTTTGTAATAATATCTGGTTGTAATTTTTTTATTAACTCATATGGTGTATCTTCACTAAATTTTACAACATATGAAACACATTGTAAGTCTGCTAATAATTCCATTCTTTCTTGTTCTGATATAATTGGTCTTTCTGGTCCTTTTAGCCTTTTTACAGAATCATCTGAATTTACGCCAACTACTAAAATATCTCCATATGTTGAGGCTTGTCTTAAATATCTTGAATGTCCTACATGGAATATATCAAAACATCCATTAGTAAATACTATTTTCTTGCCTTTTTCTCTTTCTTTTTGTAAAATCTCTGTTAATTCTTCTACAGATGGTAATTTATTATAATATGATACTCCATTTTCTTTTTCTATATGTTCTCTTATTTCTTCTATTGAAACTGCATATGTTCCCATTTTTGAAACTTCTATACTTGATGCTATATTTGCTAATCTAGCTACATCTCCTATTTCAAAATTATTTGCAAGACCTACTGCTAAATATGATATAACTGTATCTCCAGCTCCTGATACGTCATATACTTCTTTTGATACACCTCTTATATGGTAAAAATTGTTTTCATCAACAAGTGTCATACCATCTTTTCCTCTTGTTGCTAAAACATATTTTGCTCCTGTTTGTCTTCTTAATTCATTTGCAGCCTTTACGATTTCTTCATCATTGTTTACACTCATTTTTGTTAAATCTTTTAATTCATTAAGATTTGGCTTTATTAAATAAGCATCTTTATATTTTGCATATGATGGCTCTTTGGTATCTATTAATGTCTTTTTATTATATTTATTAGCAATTTCTATAAGTTTTGCAGTATTTTTTATACTTAGCACCCCTTTTTTGTAATCTGAAATTATGACTATATCAAATTTTTCTATATTTTTTTCATATAATTTTATCATTTTATCAGAAATTTCATCAGATATAAGTGATGCATCTTCAACATCTAATCTTAATAATTGAGAATTACTTTGACCAATCATTCTTGTTTTAACTGTTGTTAATCTTGTTTTATCTTGTATTAATAATTCTGTTTTTATATTATTTTCTTCTAATATATTTTTTAGTATTTTTCCTTCTTCATCATTTCCTATTACACTCATAATTGATACATCTTGGATTGCTCTCGCTAAATTCCTTGCAACATTTGCTGCACCACCAAGTACTATTGTTTCTTTTGTTTTGTGTAATACTGGAACAGGTGCTTCTGGTGATATTCTTTTTACTTCTCCAAAGAAATATTTATCTAGCATTATATCTCCTACTACTAAAATTTTCTTTGTTTTGATATTATTTAATTGTGTTTCTATATTCATACAAAATACTCCTTTTAATTATTTGTTTTTATAGCATTCTTATATTTTTTCATTAATAATTTTGCTATCCAATCTGGCCAAAATTTTTTAAACATTAACAAATCTTCATCTAATCTTATATTATTTTCTATTAGATTACTTGTTTCTGATTCTTCATGTATTCTGTGTTTCATCAATGGTTTATTAATATATAAAAACCTTCCTTTTATTTTTGAAAATTCATTCCATGAATCCCAGTCTAAATCACATTTCAAATTTGTTATATATGGTTTTTTTCCTAAAATCTTAGTATTTACTGTTACTGCTGGACAACATATACTTGATCCAAATGCAAGTGCAAATCTTTTAGCAAATTTTGACTTTCCATTTATTTTTAATGGAAATTGTAATATTTTTTTTATTTTCAAATTTACTGTTAATGGAATTGTTTTACCATTTTTTATTTCATTATAATCTGAAAATGCTATTACAAAGTCTTTATTGTTTTCTAGTTTTTTTACTATTTCTTCCAAATAATTTTCACAATATATATCATCTTGATGTGCTACTGTTACATAGTCTGTTTTTGTTTGACTTACTGCAAAATTCCAATCTTGTCCAATTCCATGTTCTCCATTATTTATATATAATTTTATATTATATTTCTGAGCTAAATTTTCTATATATTCATTTGGAGTTGATGTTGCCATAATAATATTGCTTTTAACTGTTTGATTTTTTAATGATTTTATACATTCTTCTAAATATTGTGATTCTTTATATGCACATATTGCAAAAGTATGATTTTTATATTCTTTCATATTATCTTATTCCTTTTTTTCTTCTAGTTTTCTTACTCTTTCTTTTAATATTGAGATTTCTTGAACTAATAATGTATTATTTTTTTCTTCTTTTGATATTAATGTCATCAAATGAAACACTAAATACAAAATAACAAATATTGCAGCACATAATATCATATTTAATGGTATTTCAAATCCTATAAAATTAGATATGTTATCTACTAGATTTGGTACTAATAATGCTATAATTAATAAAATTCCTATAATTGTCCAAAATATTAAATATCCAATTCTCATATTTTTATTTTTTACTGACTTAGCTATACAGAATAGATATATTAGCATTATAATTATTAATGCTATTTTTAAAGATATTTGCATTATTTTTTCCTCCTCTTTTTCAAACTTATACTGTCTATTATTATTGCAAAAACTACTTTTACCATATAATCAACTGATTTCCATACATTTATTGATGATTTTCCACCAATTCTTTCGTTCATACTTACAGGTACCTCTTTTACATTATATCCATTTACTAATAATGATACTGTTGATTCTGGTTCTGGATATTCTTTGGGATATTCTTTGGCGAATTCTTCTATTACTTTTTTATTTGCTGCTCTAAACCCTGATGTTGGATCTGTTATCTTTTTTCCAGTTGATATTTTTATAAAGAGTGATATTATACTTGATCCAAGTCTTCTCATAAATGTTGATTGAAATTCACTTGATGTTTTGTCTAAATACCTTGTCCCTATTACCATATCAGCTTGTCCTTCTAATAGTGTTTCACAAATTTTAGGCACATAATTTACATCATGTTGTCCATCTCCATCAAATTGGATTGCTATATCATAATTATTTTCATAAGCATATTTATATCCAGTTTGAACTGCTCCTCCAATTCCAAGGTTTTTTACTAATTTTATATGATTTATATTATTAGCAGTTAATATTTCTTCTGTTTTGTCTTTTGAACCATCATTAATAACTACATAATTAATTTCATCACTATATTCTTTTATTTTATTTATTGTGTTTAATATATTTTCTTCCTCATTATATGCTGGTATTATTAATAAAACTTTCATATATTATTTTCCTTTTCTTTTTTTCTTTTGTATTCTATCACGAATAGATTAATATTTCAATATTTTAATATATAAAAAAAGCATGTTTTTCATGCTTTTTCTTTACCCTATACTTGTTAATTGAAATAGTCCTATTACTAAAAATAAACAAGACACTAATGCAATTTTCATATTTCTATCTTCACTTTTTTGGCATTTTATTTTATCTGTAGAAATACAAGCTAATAATAATGGTAAAATTGGGAATATATATCTAGCCTGATATCCTAAAATGTGCAAATCACCTACTGGTGTAAATGACAAATATAATATTGCACTCGTCATTCCATATGGTAGTAAAAATGATAATATTAATATAATTTTATCTTTTATTTTAAAATTATAATCGTCTTCTGTTAATGAGATATAAAATATTACAAATAACATTATAAATATTGTATTTTCTGAATATGATGTAAAAAACACATCTGGTTGCAATGCTTTTAACCAATTAAAGTTTACTAATGTATCTAATATATGGTTACTTGCAACTTCTAAATCTAATATTGGATTTGTTAATATTTCTTTAAGTTGTTCTACACTATTTATTCCTTCTTCCCCTCTGTTATCTCCTTCTGTTGATAAGTTCTTATTTTTCATATATATTACAAAAAATGTTCCTAATATTATAAATATAATACCACATGAAATCATTGCTGGCCAATATTTTTTATTTTCTTTAATTGTTTTTATTAATGGTAAAATAAATACTAATATAGCTATTGGTAAATATCCTACACCTTTTCCTATTAGCATTATTCCAAATAATATTGCTAATATTATAAATTGTTTTAAAGAAATTTTTTCATTTTCTTTATATAATTTTAGACAATATGCAATGAAAATATATATTGTTCCTAAACATACTCCATCTGCTGAATAAGATGATGCTAATAATAACATATATGGCATAAATGCTATTACAAAAAATATATTTTTTTTGAATGGAAGTAATTTTGTTGCAATATAAACTAATAGTGTATATAATGCTAGATTCATTATTCTTCCTAATATATACATATCTATTATGCTTCCATTTAAAAGTCTTGCAATAGCAATCCCTAATCCTGGAAATACATATACTAACAAATTATAACTAGCTGGTGTTGATGGTGTATCTTCCATATCAACTTCATCTGTTATTGATGGTATATAATTGTTTTTTAAAAATTCATCAATACTTACATATTTTGTTAAATGTGGTATTTTTGCTATTTCGGTATCTGTAATTGGATTTTCGACATAATCAAAATTTAAAAATGATACATTTAGTGCTGACATAAAATGTTTTTTCTCATCAATTGCATGATTATAATCTGTTGAAAACGTAAATACTATTCCAAATGTACATCCTGCTATTATTACATTTTTTGAAATGTCTTTTGAAACATATATAACAAATAATGTTGTTAATAATGATATTATTATTCTTACAGAACCATACCTTACAAAATCCATTCCGCTTCTTTTTACAAATATCAAAAAATATATACAACTTATTGCTGATATAGCCATAACTATATATGTTATTATTCTTTTAGTTTTATTTTTAAATGTTTCTTCTGCCGTTTCTAAAAATTTATTTTTAAATATGCAATACAAAATTATAAATATTAAGTATACTACTATTCTACATGGCGAAAAATTATATTCAATTTCTTGACTATTAAATCCTTGATGTATTACTTGTACATTACAAAATCCAATTTCAAATATTATCATAGTTGCAATAAAAACAAGTAGTGTATATATTGTTATATTTCTTCTTGAAAATATTTTCATTCTTTTCTCCTCTAATTCTCTATTTTATCTGTTCTAACATTATATTGTGCTGTATTTTTATCAAAATTAATATTTGAATATGGATCACCGGCATCTAACACTTTTCTCCATTTTGTTCTAAAATTATTTGATTCTCTTTCAAATCTTGCTTTCTTTTCTGGAGTATCTTCATATCCTCTTGTTTTTGATTCATAATGCATAAATTCTACATATGGATTATATATTATTAAATATCCTTTTTGTCTTATTTTTAAGCAAAAATCCACATCATTAAATGCTACTGCAAAATTTTCTTCATCCATATATCCTACTTCTTCATATATACTTCTTCTAGAAAATAAGCATGCACCTGTAACTGCAGATAAATCTTGTGTTAAACATTCTCTTCCAAAATAAGCATGAAAGTTTTTTGGAGTATTTGTTAAAAGATTTGCTGCTAAATCACATATTCCAACACCAATTCCTGCATGTTGTATTGACTTATCTTCATAATATAATCTTGCTCCAACTGCACCTACATCTTTTCTTTGAGCAAATCCTATAAACTTTTCAATCCAATTATTTGTCAATAATTCTGTATCACTGTTTAATTGAACAACAAATTCACTATCTGGGCAATTTTTTACTCCAAAGTTTATAATTTTTGAGTAATTAAATCCTTTTTCTGGATATTTTACTACTCTAACTTTTTCTAGTTTTTGTATTGTTTCATAATAATCAAATGTCTTTTGTTCTGTACTATTATTTTCTACTACAACAATTTCATAATTATTATATGTTGTAAGTTTTAATATTGAATTAATACAATTTCTTAATAGTTTTACACTATCTTTATTTGGAATAATTATAGATACTTTGGGATTTCCTTTTACTTCATATTCAACTTCATATACACCTGGTATATCTCCACCATGTGTTACTTTAGCTTTTAATCCTTGTCTTTCTAAATGATCTTCAATTACTTTTATTCCTGCTTCATAAGCATATGGTTTTGCATCTGCAACCATTGCTGTTGAATTTGGATGTACTCTCCAATGATATAATATCTTAGGTATATGTATAATGTTTTTTGTATTTTCTGTTGCTCTAATTATTATATCAAAATCTTGTGCTCCATTATATTTATCTCTAAATCCACCTAATTTATCCATTAATTCTTTTTTAAACACTGATAAATGTGTAATATAATTATTAGATCTTAGTGTATCTATTGCAAAATCAGGTTTAAAATGTGGATCACATCTTTTATCTTTTGTTCCCTCTATTTTATCCTCATCTGTATAAATAAACTCTACTTCTGGATGTTTATTTATTGTCTTAGCTAATTCGTATAAACAAAATACTGGAATTAAATCATCATGGTCTACTAATAATATATAATCACCTGTTGCTAATTTTAATGCTTCATTTGTATTTCCTGATATTCCTTTATTATCATTTAAAAATACATATTTAATTCTTTCATCACTATTAATTATACTATCTAATTCTTCATTCTTTTTTGGGCTTCCATCTGCTAAACACATTTCCCAATTAGAATATGTTTGTTGTTTTAGGCAGTCTACAAGTTCAGTGAAAAAATTTATTGGAGTATTATACATAGGTATAACTATACTAAATTTAGGGTTTATCTTAAATGTTGTTTTTCTTTGTTCTTCTAATTGTTCTGGTGTTGGTTCATTATTTTTTATCCAAGTTTGATATTTTTCTCTTTCACTTTGCATTTTTAAGTTTTCACTTCTTCTAAAAATTTTAGAATATATTTTTGATATTACTTTTTTTATTGTTTTTTTGATTCCATATTTTTTTCTATAATATCTTACCTGATTTATTATATTTTGTATTCTCACTTTTTATTTACCTCCTGTATTTATCCCCTTTTTAGATTTTTTCCTAACCATCTTACTGGTTTTGTTACTCTCCATGATGTTGATTCATGAATTTCGTCAATCTGTTGTTTTAACCTTTCATTTTCTTCTTTTAATTTTTCATTTTCTTTTAATGTATTTGTAGCTTTTTCCATTGTTGTTAAATTATATATCTTTTTATATTGATTAAACTCATCTTTTAAATTTTGATATAAATCTAACAATGTTTGTCCAGTTCTTGTTCTTTGATGAAGTTGCCATATCTCATCATCTCTTATTTCGTCTTGTAACTTTGAATCTAATTCTTCAAATACTTTCAAAAACTCTATCAATTTAAGTCTTTCATATAATTCTTTTCCACTTATATATGAATGTGCTACTGGAAAATATGCTATTGCTCTATATATAATGAATTCAATTGGTATATTATAATCAAACCATTCTTGATCATAAAAGTATATTTCTCCATCAATATAAAATGAATTGTGAAAAATTAAATCCCATAAACCATATTTTACAAAATGTAATTTTTTCAAAATTGTTTCTTCTATATTAACACCATATTTTATAAATACATTATTGTCTTTAATTTGTTCATAATTAACTTCTTCTAATTTTTCTTGTAAATTATTCTGATATTTAAATATTGTATCAAAAAATTCATTTTCCTTTTTGTTTTCTAATAATTCTATTAATATTCTGTCATAACTTTGATGATTTTTTACATATTTACTAATTATTTTATCATTTTCATATCTATCTAATGTTTTTATACTTTTTTGATTCATTATATCTATATTTTTACTAATTGTTTTTATATGTTCTCTTGCTTCATTATTAGCATATGTTTTTTCTACTCTATCCTCATATATAGTTGTTTGTATTTGGTATTTTGATTTTCTTATATTTGTATATGAAACAAATTCTATTCCATTATCTTCTAATTCACTTTTTCCTATTTCTATGAAAAATGAATTAGCAAAAAATTTAAAACTTTGTGGATTTTCTTTTAAAATTTCTGTATATGCTTCTGTTTGATTAAAATTTTCAAATTCTTCTGCACCATATAAAAAGTTTCTATTTATACTTTCCAAATTTGGTAAATAGTCATCTGTAAATATTGCATTTGGAACATTATAGTCTGGTAAAACATAATAATATTTATATTTTTTAAATCCTTGCATTTCTAAAAGTTTATCTATCAACTTTTTACTTAGTGCATATGTTTGGTTACAAATTATGTTTTTGTCTGCTTTCAAAGTTGTCCATGATTTCATTCCATATTTATTATCTAAAACTAATATTATTTTTCCACTATCTTTACACAAATTATTAGAAATTTTCAAAAATTTTTCTAATCTTCTATATGCCTTTTTTTCTACTTTATTTTCATATGTTTTTATTGTTCCTATTAATGTAACATAATCATATTGATTATCTGAATATTTTTCTATTTCTGTTACAACTTTTATTTTTATATTATTATTTTTTATATTTTCTATAATTTTTTGTTTTTGTTCTTCAGTTTCAACTATAATTGTTACATTTTTTGTTTTATTGCATAATTCTTCAATAATTTCCGCTTCTATATATCCAATTTGTAAAACATTTGAATTTTTATCCATCGGATACCATTGCAATATATTTTTACTTATTTTTCTATTACTTATAATATCCATTTATTCTCCCTTTTTATTTTTATTTAATACCAATCTAACAATACATGGAATATTTAATATTAAAAAGTTTTCTATATAATATTTAAATTTTTCATTTTTATATAAACTATGAAATATATTCCATCCTTTAAAATTAATATTATTTTTTTGTTGTAACATTTCGTAATATTTATATGAATTTTCATTTTTCTTTCTTATTTGTTCTGGAAAGATATCAGGATTTTTTACATATGTTCCGAAAACTCCTAATTTGACATTTATAAAATGTTTTCTTATTTCTTCTAAAGAATTTTCTTTACTTATTTTATGTTTAGCTCCTATTTGATTATTTCCATGTTGTCTATATTTTATCAGTCCTTCTGGAAGATATTCTACTTTTCCTTTCATTGAAACTACTAATGATATCCAATGATCATGTAATACATGTTTTGATTCAGTTGGTATTGGTACAATATCTTTTATAAAATCCTTTTTTGACATAATTGTACATCCTGTAATACAATTATATAAATAAACTAATTCTTTTGTATTTTTTGTTTTATTAATTTTTTTGTCTAAATTCATTAATTTATTAAATGATTTATTTATTATTTCTTCTTTTTCATTGACAACAATTAAATCTGTAAAAACTAAATCTGCTTTTGCTTCTTTTAGTTTTTTATATGTTTTTTCTACTTTTTCTGGAAGCCAATAGTCATCTTGATCTGATAACATATATATTTCGTTTTCTACTTTATTTAGTAAAAATTCAAAATTTTTTATATATCCTAAATTTTTCTCTTGAAAATATATCTCTATTCTATTATCTTTTTGAGAATACTTTTTTAAAATCTCACATGTTCCATCTGTTGAGCAATCATCAGAAATAATTAATCTAAAATTTGAATATGTTTGTTTTAATATGCTTTCAATTTGCTCTTCTAGATACTTTTCGCCATTATATGTTGCCATTAAAATATCTATTTTCTCATCCATATATTACCTCTTTTACTGCTCTTTTTGAACTCTTTTTATATTTATTTTTGTATCTAATTTTACAAGTCCTACATTATCTTTACTTGATATTATTTCTATTAATAAAGCTTCATATTTTCTATTAAGTACTTCTAGTTCTCCATTTGCATTTATATGTGTACAACTAAATGATAATGTATATTTATTGGGGGCAATTGGCAATTTTTGCTTAAATTCTACTTCTGCAATTTCTCCTTTTTGAAATTTTCCTGGATAAATTTTTTCAATCATTGTATTTGTTCCTGCAACCTCTAAGCCATTAAAGTCTTTTATTGTCATTGTAAATATTGGATTATCTATTTCTTCATTAAATTTTATTTTAGATTTTAATACAACTGTTTTTTCATTATCTATAAATGATAAATATTTATTGTTTTCATCAAAAATTCCATAATCTATTACTTCTGCTTTTAAATTGCCATATTCTATTACATTTGGATTTTCATTAAAATGTGATTTCCATGTTTTTTCTTCTTTTCCTTTTACAAATTTTTTCTCTTCTGTTTTATTTTCTGTTGGAGCATTTCCTGTTATAATCTTTTTATATAATTCTACACCTTCTTTTACTCCACCATCAAATGTTTTTTTACCATTTTGTAATATTATTGTTCTAGTACAATTTTTTAACACATCTGCAATACTATGTGTTACAAACAAAATTGTTTTTCCTTTTTCTTTAAATTGTTGGAATTTCTTAAAACATTTTAATTGGAATGCCATATCTCCAACTGACAATACTTCATCAACTATTAATATTTCTGGGTCAACATTTATTGCACATGCGAAAGCAAGTCTTGCAAACATACCTGATGAATATGTTTTTACTGGTTGATATAAATGATCTCCTATATCAGCAAAATCAATTATATCTTGTTTTGTTGCTTCAATTTCTTCTTTTGATAATCCCATTACTTGTCCATGTTGATATATGTTTTCAAGTCCTGTAAGTTCCATATTAAATGCTGTTCCTAGTTCAAGTAATGAACTTATTTTTCCATTTACATTTATTTCTCCTGATGTTGGAACTACTACACCTGTTACCATTTTTAATAATGTTGATTTACCTGCACCATTTTTACCTAATATTCCTAATATTTCTCCTTTTTTTACTTCTAGATTTAAATTATCCATTGCCTTAAAGGTACTATGTCTTTTTATATTTGGAAAAATTGTTTCTACTAATCTATCTTTTTTTGTTGGGTACATTTTATATTCTTTAATTAGATTTTTTATATCTATTACTGTTTCTTGTTGTTCTTTTTCCACTTTTTTCATCCTTTCATTGTAAGAATTATTCTACTTTTATTGTGGTATCCCCATCTTTTTCTATTACATGAATTTTAACTCCTAAGTTTTCGATCCATTGTCTTGTTTCTAATGTTGTCCATGGTCCAGAACCTTTTCCTCCACCACTATCATTGTTCCAAAGCCATTCTGGTGTTGGCCATAAACAGATTCTTGGATTTATTTCTTTATATAAACTTTCTTTTGCTCCACTTTGTCCATGATGTGCTACTTGTACAATATCTGATTTTAATTTATCTTTTTGTGTATTTAACAATTTATCTCCACTTTCTTCACCTGTATCACCTAAAAATAATATTGATGATTTTGGTAAATTCATTTTTATTACCATACTTGAATTATTAAAACCATTATTTGTTATTTCTGGATTTTTTACTCCTAAAATTTCGCATTTTATAAAATCAATATTTATTATTTGATTTAAAGTTACTTCTTCAGTTTTTCCTTTAACTCTTTCATTTTGTAGTGCATTACAAAATTTTTCTGCTTCTTCTGCTCTTTTTGGCTCATATTCTTTATACCATTCAATCTCATTCATTGTATAATATATTTTTTCTATTGGAATATCTGTTTCTTCAATTACTTTTATAATTGCACTTGCATGGTCTTCATGTGGATGTGTAATAAACCATACATCAACTTTATTTCCTAATTCTTGTATATGTTTTACTAAATTTGGCTCATCTTCATTTAATCCACCATCTATTACAATTACTTTTCCTGTTGATGTTTTCATTATATATCCCATCATTTGCCTACTACTATTGTCTTGCAATTGTGTTAACCTTACATTTGGAGTTGTTACTTGTTTAATTACTACAGTTCCTATTCCTAGAATAATTAAAAATATTATAGTAATTTGAATTATTTTAGATATATTTTGTTGCTTTTTTTCCATATTTAGTTTAATTCCTTCCTTAAGTTAAAGAATTTTATAATACATCTGCAAAGTCTTTTCTTGTTCTTTTAAATATTGAATTTCCCCATATAAATAAAATTATTGTTACTACCCAAAATATTATTGTATAAATTCCATTACCTGCAAAAACAATATTTTCATCTATAAATACTTGTCTAAATGTTGTTATTAAATATGTAAATGGCGTACATTTCATTATTTTTAAAAGTATTGGTTTATCTGCAAGCATTCCTAAATTCCATACAATTGGAGTAAACCAGAAAAATAATTGCATTGCTATTCCTAACAAATTAGAAAAGTCTGGCACTACTGTTGTTATTGCTGATGTAAATCTTGTAAATGCTATTGTAAAAGCATAAACTGCTATTATTGCATATATTAATAATAATACATTTGGCATATATCCATATATAATGCAAATTACTGTTGCTATTACTATTAAAAATAGACCAACAAAGCTTGAGGCAACTATTGATATTACTGGTATGATATTTACTGGAAATACAACTTTTTTTACTAAGTAACTATATGTTCTTATTGAATTACTTGCTGACATTATAGAATCATTTATCCATTGCCACATTGTCATTCCAGGGAAAAACCATACTGCATATGGATAATCCCCTCCACTTCCTGCTTTTAATATGAATTGAAATACTATTGCATATGTCAACATAAATATGAATGGTTGTAAAAATCCCCATATCGCTCCTAAACTTGTATTTGCAAATCTATTTTTAAAATCATTTTTTCCTAATTGCATTATTAATTTTTTATTTTTTATTATATCTTTAAAAAATTCCACTTATTGTATCATTCCTTTCGCATTTCTCCCTCTGTTTTTTTCCACTACATTCTATCTTTAAATTGTATATTTGTCAATAAAAGGCAATCAAAAAAGAAAGAATTACAACGAAATCAATTTCATTGTAATCCTTAAATTTAGTTCATATTATTATCAACTATAAATGTTCCATTTGATACTTCTATATATCCAGCTCCTGATCCTATTCCTTGATTTGACATATTAACATTTTTTAATAATTCATTCATAGTTATTATTTTATCTATTTGTTTTACATTATCATATGCTGGATTCACATAAGATAATTTTTCTTTGTTTTTATCTAAAGCTGATGTTCTAGTCAACGTAATACCATTTGTTAATCCATATGTTTTATGTGGACCAATATCATGTGTACCATATGATGCAACTACATATCTCGCTGGTGAAATTCCTGCTTGTAAATATATTGGGCATTGATTTAATCCATCATTATATCCTGTTCCATCTGTATACCTATTTCCATTATATGCATATAATTGACTATCTGATGATATCTTTACATTTCCACCTTTTCCAGCTGTTCCTCCATCACCAGCCCTATGTCCAATATAATATGAAGTTCCTCCCATTCCACCAAAACAATTTTTAACATTTATTCCACTTGTATCTCTTCCTGTTGGCCCAGAGAAATATCCTCCTCCGCCCCAATACATTCCACTACATCTAGTACACTCTCCTCCATAGCTACCATTAACTGCTCTTGTTGCATAATTTGATGCTCCTCCGCCAGTATATCCTCCTGCTCCAGTACAACATGTAGCACCAGCTCCTCCGGCACCGCCTCCGCCAATGCCTGCTGCTGGATAACCTCCAGCACCACCAGACTGTCCTGCTACATTTACTCCTCCAGAACCTCCAGCACCACCATATGAATATACTTTTATTTTACTATATATATTAACATTTCCACAATCTTCTCCATTTTTTCCATTCTCACAAACTCTAGCACTATCATTATACACACCTAATCTACCAGCTCCACCGTTGCCACCATTTCCACCAATTCCTGCTCCAGCTCCTCCGCCACCAGCATTTAAAATATTTTGATTAGAAATCTCACCATTTCCAGCATTTCCACCATTTGAATATAATGTTCCTTTTCCATACAAATTTAATGTTGCACCTTCTGGAACATGTATTCCTGCATAACCACCTTTACCAGGTGTATTTCCATTTGCATCTTCACCATATCCAGAATCAACATGTACATTTCCGTAAACATATAAATTTAAAGTTCCTCCACTGGATATATCAATAGCACTTCTTTTATATCCTCTATTATCAATTTCCATATCTCCTAATATTTTTATTGTTACAGCATCACCTTCTGGAATTACGAAATTAAAATTTTGTCCGCTAACCTCATCTAATATAATATATGTACATCCTGCTAATATATCTATTTTTCCGTTTTTTATGTTTTTGGCTGTTATAATATAATATTTTCCATCTTTATTAACATCTTCTGATAAAACTGATTTTACTCTGTAAAAATTATTTTGTTGTTCTATTTCATAATATTTTTCTTTATATTGTAATATTAATGTATCTTCATCAGATAATGAAAAATTCTCTATTTTTTCTTTGTCTTTTAATTCTCTTAAATAGTCAGTAAAGCCATCTTCTGATTCACTAAAATATTTACTTGTATTATAATCATTTAATAAAAAATTCAAATATTCTTTTGCTTGAGCTTCTTCTTGAGATATTTTTGCTTCTCTAGCTTTTGTTACTATTCCATTATTTCCTGCTATTGTACTTATTGTAACTCCAGCCAAAATCAACATAACAATTATTGTAACTGCAAGTGCAATTAATGTAACCGCTCTATTTTCTTTTGTTTTCATCTGTTTAATTCCTCTTTTTCTTCATTAAGTACAATACTTAATGATTTTTGTAAGAAATATATAAGTTAGAAAAAGTAAGAAAAGCAGAAAAATAATATTTGTTATTTATGTTTCAAAATTTTATACATCTAGTTGACTTTACTATGTTTTATTGATAAAATTCACTTATAATTAAATCATTAAGTATTGTACTTAATGTTAACCATAAAAATATAGTATGTGATATAATCAAATTTCACATACTATATTTTTTATTATATTAAATTAAAAATACTTTCGAATATTTCTTTATTCTCTAATTTATTTTCTGTATTTTCTGTAATACATATAACCATTTTGTCACCATCTTGACAATAAGAATATGTTTGATATTTATCAAATTCTTCATATGGATTATCCAAAACCTCTCCAGATATTGCATCAATATAATATTTCTTACTATTAATTCCTATTATATATTGCTTATCACTTTTTATTATTTCTTCTATTTTATTATCAAAATCACTTTCCTGTTTATCTATTGTTTTTAAATATCCATTTTTATCAATTTCATATTTGGATTTTAAATTTTGGTTCAAATAATCTAGAATTGCATTTCTACTTTTTTCTTCTATCCAAATTCCGTTACTAGTAGGGTATTCATCTTCAAATATTTGAGTAGCTTCTTCTAGTGTTACTTTTCTATTTTTGATTAATCCAGCAAATGCAACTTTAAAATTTTCAGAAGCTTTTATTGCTAAAACTTTTCTTCCATCATATTCTGTTTCAATATCATATAAATTCTCATCTCCAGTTGCACCATATTCTTCTTTTAAATCTTCTAATGTTGCATTTTCATTATACATTTCTGAATTTTGTTTTAACTCATCATAATTAATTATATCTTCTTTTTCCTTATTTTTCATTGCAAATAATCCAATTATAATCCCAACTACTATAACTAATAAAATAGATATTATTATTTTTTTCTTCATAATTATATACCTTTCAAATAATTTAAAGTAGCATTAATATATTTTTGCATCAATCCCATTTTATTTACTTGCACATAACCTGTTGCATATGGTAATTCAACTAATGCAACTTTAGCATTTAAGTTTAATCTTGCCCATGATATTAAATATTGTTCACCATATCTTCCATATCCACTTGTTCTACATGAAGGATATTGTTCTTTATAATATTTACAAACTGACTCATCTCCAATAAGTTGATCTTCCCATCCATGTAAATCTATTACAACATTTTGTCCTTTAGTTGCCTTATGTGTCAACATGAAATCTCTTAAATATTCTGCTTCATATGCTTGAAATCCTTCTGTTCCATTATATCTTCTACTATCTGTAAATCTTTGATATTCACTTCCAGTTTGCCAACATCTATTTATATCAATTCCTTGATCTGTTTTACTATATAAAGTTCTTCTTCCAGGTCCCATATTACTTGTTCCTAATTTTCTTCCATCTGGATTTACTTCTGGAAATAAATATATAGTCCATTTGGCTGCTAATTCTTGATCTGCATCTTTTATTAATCTTTCATAAAATGCATTTGCTGTATCTACTAGTACTCCACCATCTCTATCCCAAGAATCTTCAAAACCATGTACACAAAATGTTGCAAACAATACATTTTGTCCATATCCAAATTTATAGCAAACTAATTCAGATTCTTTGCTTACACCTTTTAGATATGCCCCACTATAACCATATTTTAATATTTTTCTTTCTATCTTTTCTCCTAAGAGGATTTCTTTTTTATATTCTTCTATTATTTCATTGTTTATTTTTGATAAAACTTGAAGTTTTATAATATGATTTCCTTTTGAATATGATTTTACATTTAATTTTGTTTTAAATCCTGGCTGTGGATTTTCTTTTTCTGTTCCGCTTCCTTTTATCGCTTTTATTACATCATTTCTTTTTTCAAATGTTATATTATCTATTTTTTCATCATCAAACTTTACAATTATTTCTTTATCTGCAAGTTCAGACATTACCCAACCTTTAATTGTAATCTCATTTGATTTTGTTTCTGTATAGTCTGGCTCATCCCAATACATTTGTGTATTGTACTTTTTCAAATAAAATTTTTGTGTTTGAATATATTTAGATACCTCTTCACCTACTGTTACTACTATTTTTAATGTATGTTCACCATCTTTTAATTTTGACATATTAATTTCAGTTTTAAATCCTGGTTGTGGATTTTCTTTTTCTGTTCCATATCCACTTATTGCTTTTAACACATCTGGTCTATTTTCTCTTTCTATTTGTTTATCTGTCATTTCCTTATCATCAATATAAATTTTTACTCCAGCATTTTTTTCAGTACACATTAACCAGCCACTTATTTTCAAATTACTTTTTACTTTTTGATTAGGTTCTGGTGAATCTATATATGATGTTACAATATATTTTTGATAGTTTATTTTTTTAGTTTCCTCTGATATTTTTTTCCCACTACCAGAAATTACTTCTAATTTTAATGTATGTTTTCCATCTTTTACATCATTTGAATTCAAATAAAATTCAAAACCAGGATTTGGATTTTCCTTTTCTGTTCCATAATCTGATATTGCCTTTAATACATCATTTCTTTCTGTTCTTACATATTTTTGATTCTCTATTTCTTTATTATCAATATAAACTTTTAATTTTGCATCTTTATCATTTGACTTAAACCATCCTTCAATCTTAGTATTTGCTGTTATTGTCCTATCATTCGTATCAGGATAGTCTATATACATCTTTGCTTTCTCATCTTCTAATATAAAGTTTTGATTATGTTCTGCAAGAACAATCCCTTCTCGTGAAATAACCTTTATAATAATTTCATGTTTTCCTTTTGATATTTTATTTAATTCTATATTACATTTATATCCTGGTAATTTATTTATTCCTTCTGTAGAATAACCAGTTATTGCTTTTATTACATCTTTTCTTTCTGTTCTTTCAAAATTTTGAACAGCTTGTTCTTTTCCATCTATATATGCTTTTATTTCTGATTTTTCATCATCTGTCATTGCCCAACCTTCAACAATCATATTATTACTTATTTTATTGTTTGTTGGATAATCTATATATGTTTGCGCATTATATTTTTGAATAATTATATTCTTAGTTTCTTCAATTAAAACTTTTTTATTATCTGAATACACTTGAATTTTTAAGATATGTCTTCCATCTTTTATATTATCACAATCTAAATAAAACTCAAATCCAGGTTTTGGATTTTCTTTTTGTGTACCACATTCTTTTATTGCTTTCAATACATCTGGTCTTTCTACTCTTTTTAAATCTTCTATTTTTTGTTCATTATTATCTACAAATATTTTTATCTGGGCTTTATCATCATTTGACATTACCCATCCATCAATTTTGTATTTATTCGTAATTCGAGTATGTTCATTTTCTGGATTATCTATGTACATTTTTGCCTTTATTTTTACTGTTTCTTCTGTTTGTGCATATGATATTTTTACCCCAACCCCTAATGCAACTATAAATAAAATTAAAATTAATAAGATTTTAAACTTTTTTATTTTCATTTGAAACTCTCCTTTAATTAACTTTTACTCTTTTGAATGCTATATATGCTATAATAGGAAAATGAAATAATACAATTTCTTTAATCATCTTTTTAAATTGATTTTTTCCTGCTAATATTTCAAAATAAGTATTCATATAATAGATACATTTGTGTTTTAAAATAGTTTCATAATAATTAATATTTTTTTCAATAAATTTTTGGTCTTTGGCATTATTTACATAATCTTTACACATTATAACTCCACCTAAATATGCTTTGTTTATTGAATCTTCTCTATATCTCAAGAAAGAATTATAATCACTTCCATGTTCCTTTTTCCATCTAGAAACATTTTGTGAAAAACTTCTTCCTCCAAACACATTAGTATTGTGTAATCTATAATCAAAAAGTGTTTCGTCTATATAACACATTCCTTTTCCTTCATTTGCAATAAAGGCCGCTAACCAATCATGTGCTATTACAGTCTTTTTAAATGGTATCATTTTATCTCTTACAGATTTAGTTATTATTTGTGAACATCCTATTCCTACACATCTTGAAATTGCCAATTTACTTTTTCCTTTTATTAATGGTACATTCTTATATTTAAAATAATTGTCTTGTATTACTACTCCATCTTCATCTATTTGCCTGCAATTACAATATACCATATCAACATTTTTTTCTTTTAATTTTTTCAAGCTTTTTTCTACCTTATCTTTGTGCCAAATATCGTCATGATCTGAAAACATTATATAATCCGCTTTTGACTGTTGTAATAAAAATTCAAAATTTTTATTGTATCCTAAATTATTAGGTTGTAAATATAATTTTATTCTATCATCATTTTTTTCATATTCTTTTAAAATTTCTTTTACATTTTCTTTAGTAGAATTATCGTCACTTATATATATTTTTATATTTTTATATGTCTGTTTTAATATGCTTTCTATCTGTTTTTTTAAATATTTTTCATTTGTATTATATGTTGTTACTAATATATCTACTAATTCATCCATTTTTAGCTCCCCTTCTTACTTTAATTGAATTTTAGCATATCTATTTTATAAAGTCAAATAGAATTTTATTCATATATATTTCATGTTAAAACACAAAAAAAGCCTGCAAATATGCAGGTTTAACTTTTAATATTTTTCTAATTTATCATCAAAATATAATTTTGAAACAAGTTTTAATTCATTTAAAGATTCATCCTTTAAAGAAAATGAATATAATTTTTTTGCTGGTGCCATAACAATATATCTAATTGCTGATATTGTACTTTCTGATATTGAAATTGCTCCTTTGTCTAATTTCCCACAGCTTTCACATTTAAAACCATCATTTTTTATACTAAAATATTTTAGATTACTTTTTTTCTTGCAGTTTACACATTCTGTAATCATTGGTGAAAATCCAAGAAAACAAAGTAATTTTATTTTAAATGTACTTATTACTAAATCTATATTTTTATCTTTTTCTGATAATGTATATAATGTATTTAATAACATTTGTAATATTTTATAGCAATTTTCATTTTCATCTGTTACGTCTCTTACAATTTTAGTAATTTCAATTGCAGAATTAAGCTTATCTAAATCTGTTCTTAAATTATAAAAAACTTCTATTGTATCACAAGAATTTATATTATATGTATTTGCTCCTTTATACATCATATATTCCCCAAAGCAAAATAATTGCGTACCAGCTAGCAAGGCGCTTCTCTGACGCCTTGCTCCTTTAGCAACACATGATATTTTTCCTAAGCCTGGAGTTAACATTGTAAGCATTTTATCATAATCTCCTAAATTACTTTCAGAAATTATTATCCCACTTGTTTTTATTGTCCCCATAATTTTCCGCCTTTTGTTCCATCTTATTAATTTGCAATTGTTCTTCCATTCCTTGAAATTGTTTTAATTCTAGAAATGTATTAACATCTCCTGTATTCTTAAATGTGTCCCATGCAATTTTTTTAATCATAAGCTCACTTCCTTTAATATTATCTTTTGCATTTTATTATTTTTTATTCATATTGGTTACTATTGTAATTTAAATTTCTTTACAACTGCTGTATCATCAAGCCAATTTTCTTTAACCTTTACCCATGTTCTTAAATTAACTTTTATTCCAAAATTTTTTTCCATATCTATTCTTGCTGATTGTCCTATTCTTTTTAGCATCGTTCCATCTTTTCCAATTATTATTCCTTTATGTGATTCTCTTAAACAATATATTGTAGCTTCGATATCATAAAATTCTTCTTTGTTTTTGGTTTTCTTTAATTTCATTCTTGTTACTTCAACATATATACCATGAGGAACCTCATCTTGCAAATACATTAATGCCTTTTCTCTTATAGTTTCTTCTGCAAGTTGTCTCATTGTTTGATCTGTATATTCTTCTGTATCATAATATGCAGGACCTGGTTTTAAAACCTTCTCTATTTCATCTAATATTATATCTCTATATTTTGCTTTTATTGATGATACTGGTATTACAGCTTCAAAATTATATTCTTTTTGATATAAATCAATCAAATTTAATAAGCTCTCTTTTTTTACTAAATCTATTTTATTAATAATTAATATTGCTTTTTTCTTAGATTCTTTTATTTTCTCTAAGATTCTCATATCTCCTCTACCAATCTCATCACTTGTAGCTTCTATAACAAATAATATTAAATCAATATCTTTTATTACTCCAAAAGATGTTTCAATCATTGTTTCATTTAATTTTGTTTTTGGTTTATGAATTCCTGGAGTATCTATAAATATAATTTGAGAATTTTCTCTATTTACAATCCCTCTTATTGCTGTTCTTGTTGTTTGAACTTTATTAGCTGTTGCAGCTACTTTTTCTCCAACCAAGAGATTTACTAAAGTTGACTTTCCTACATTCGTTCTTCCTAGCATTGCTACAAATCCTGATTTAAATTCTGACATTATTCTTCCTCCATTTGTTTAACTGAATACTCTAAAACATTAATATTTTTTACAATTAATTTTGCTCCAATTTCCTCATCGTCTAATTTTCCTATTTTTATAACTTTTTTTGATTCTAATTTTATGTCCATATCACTTAACTTAGCTATAATTCTAGTATCATTATCCATTCCAATTGGTAATGTTTTATTTTGGTTATCATAATATATACAATTAGAAAATGCTATAACATTTGAACCTTTTTCTAATTTTATTTTATATAAATTAATCTTACTATTTTCTGATTTTTCTGTTGCTTTTTTTACTTCATCTTCAGCATTTAAATTAAATACATTTATTTTATTTGCATCAATACTTTCTCCATCTTCAGTCCACATATATGCAATAATGTCTTGACTTGTAGTTACTTTAGTAATTGCTTCATTTATTCTCCAAATAACTTGACTAAGATTTACTTTATAATCAACAACTTTATATTGTTTTGCTAAACCTAATATTAGAAATTTATTTTTTGGATTTTCTCTATGGGATTTATTATCTAATTTTTTTATTTTTCTCGTATCTTCTTCCAATCCTCCAAAAATATCAACTTCATCATCTAATTTTCCTTTTTGTTCCTTATATTCAGCTTTCAATATTTTTAAATACTTATCCAATTCTTTAGGTTCTAATGAATTTGTCTTTAATTTATTTATTGGCTCTATTTGTTCTGTTGCTACCAAAAATATAGAATCTAACTCTTCTTTATTTAATTTATTTCTTTGAACTTTATCCATCGTACTGCCAAATTCTTCAAAATCTTCTTCAAACTCAAAAGTTTTGGTATGTGGTTTTACATTTACAACTTCTTCTTCACCTTCTGCTAAAGACTTTACTTCATCTTTATTACTGTATTTCCAAAATTCAAATATACTCTTTTTATGACTATCTATTTCAGCTATAAAAGCTGATGCATTTTCTATCTTTTTTGTTAAATTAACTTTCTTTAATTTTATTGCATTTATATCCATTTTTGTATTGTTAAATTCTTTTTCTTTTTCTGCAGTCTCTTTTCCTTTTTCTAACAAATCGTCTAATGTATATTGTTTTTTTATTTTTTCTTCTTCATCTACTTCAGCTACTTCTTGTATTGTGTTATTTTCTTTTACTTCTGCTTCTTTTTTTGCTTCTTTCTTTTTCTTCTTTCCACTATATTTAAAGAAATATTTAACTTTTCCAAAAAATGTTTTTTTACATTCTAAAAATGTTGAAATTTGTTTTTCTTTTTCTATATAATCTGCTTCAAGTTTTTCTGTTTCTTTTTTTAAAATTTCTAATTTATTTTTATATTCTATATTATTTTTTATATTTTCTTCTTCTATATCAATTAATTTTTTATATTGACTATTAATAAAGTCTGGTAGGTCATCATATTTTAAAATTTCATCTTGATAATAAAATTCTAGTTCTCCCTGTTTGTCTATTTGAACTTCAAATTTATAATACTCCGGAATTTCTGTTTGGAGTATATATAATGCTTTTACAAGTTTAAAAAATTTACTTGCATCTATTTTTCCGGTAAGTTTTACTTTGTATTCTGATTTTATTGTTCCTAAAACTTGAGTTTGTCCAATTATTTGTAATGACACTTTCCCTGTTTTATCATAAACTTCATATATTGATGGCCAATCATTTGTAAATGTCCATAAATAATTTTCCAAGCTTTCAATTTCTGTTTTATTTAATATTTCCTTTGAATAATCTATATTACTTATAGGAACAAATATTTTTCCAGCTTTCTTTTTTTCTAATTGTTTTTTTAATACATAAAAAAATGTTGAATAGTCTTTATCTTCAGTTGTTACTATCATAAAATATTTTTCATCATTTTCTGAATAATATATTTGCCATAAATAATTTTTTGGATATCTTATTTTGAAAGGAATTTTTTTATTTAAATTTTGTTGTTGTTCTTCAATTTCTTTTATCTCATCTATATCAACTTCACTTAACATTCTTAAAAATTCTTCATGTAGTTGCTTTTCTTCTTCTGTTTTGGGATCTAAATATGAAACTAATGGTTTGGCCATAGAATATTTTGTTTTAGTATCTTCTAATCTATTACATGGTGATACCAATATTTCTAATTCTTTTGGTGATACAAATCTATATTGTTTATACTTATTTTCTTCAATTCCTGTATTAGGTCTAAAATTTATATTTTCAACATATTTTAATGTTTCAGGTATTTGTTCTAAATCTAAGCATATATATTCTAATTTTTCTGCTATTTCTTGTGCTATTTTTTTCTTTTCCAAAACTAGATTTTCCTTTCTCTTTATTTCTTTTTTATTTTACTATTATTTACTGAAAATATCAATATTTTAATTTTTATTTTCCATAAAAAATTTTTTTACTTTATCTATAAGTTCATCTGCATTTGTTATATGATTTACTTCATCTCTAAATTTTGAAGCTTCTGGCATATTTTTTGTGTATGCTGATATGTTTTTTCTCATTTCATTAATTCCAACAATCTCTCCCTTTTCTTTTATATTTAATTCTATATGTTGTTTAATAATTTCATATTTTTCTTTATTATCAGGTCTGGGCATTTTATTATTATTTTCTATAAAGTATTTTATTTGTTCAAATATCCAAGGATTTCCCATTGCTCCTCTTCCTATCATTATCCCATCAACACCTGTATATTCAAACATTTTTAATGCTGATTCTTCATCAACTATGTCTCCATTTCCTATTACTGGTATTTTTACTGATTCTTTAACTTTCTTTATAATATCTAAATCTGCTTTTCCGGAATAATATTCTTCTCTTGTTCTTCCATGTATTGTTATTGCTGAAACCCCACATTTTTCAGCAATTTTAGCTAATTCACATGCAACAATATTTTCATTATTCCATCCTTTTCTAAATTTTAAAGTCACTGGTTTGGTTGAATTTTTTACTACTGATCTTATTATTTCTTCAGCTTTGTCTATATCTAATAATAATTTACTACCATCACCATTTTTTACAACTTTTGGGGCTGGACATCCCATATTTATATCTACTATATCTGCTATTTTACTTACATATTGTGCTGCAAATCCCATAGTTTCAGGATCACTTCCAAATATTTGCATGCTTACTGGAACATTTTCTCCTGTTCTATTTAATAATTGTTTTGTTTTTTCGTCTCCAAAAAACAAGGCTTTTGAACTTACCATTTCTGTACAAACTAAACCAGGTTTGAATTTTTCTGTAATTATTCTAAAAGGCAGGTCTGTTACACCTGCCATTGGAGCTAATATTAAGTTATTTTCTAATTCTAAATTTCCAATCTTTAATTTTTTTAAATACATCTTTTACTCCTATTTGTTAAACAATCCATTTCGTCTTTGACTACTAATATTTAATAAAATTCCAATTGCTATAAAACTTGTCATCATTGAACTTCCACCATAACTTACAAATAATAATGGCACACCTGTTATTGGCAATAATCCCATTGTCATTCCTATATTTTCTAGTGTATGAAACAAGAATATTCCAGCAATTCCTATTGCAACATATGCTCCAGCTTCATCTTTTATTCCTTTAGCAATCTGTATTGCTTTAACTATAATCATTATATTTAATAAAATTACTGAACATGCAACAACAAATCCCATTTCTTCCCCAACTACTGCAAAAATAAAGTCTGTTGTTTTAGGATATAAATATCCTAATTGTGTTTGATTTCCTTTTAATACTCCCATTCCAGTAATTTGTCCAGAACCTATAGCAAGCTTTGATTGTAAAATATTATATCCTGCCCCTGTTGGATCTGATTCTGGATTTAGAAAAGTGTCGATTCTCTCTTTAGCATGCTTTGGTAAAATAAAGTTATATGTTATTGGCATAGCTATAACTACTATTAATGTTGCTAGTATTATATATTTTTTGTCTATCCCCGCAACAAATATCATTAATAAAAATGATACAATATATGCTGCTGCAGTTCCATAATCTGGTTCTATTACAATTAATCCTAATGGTACTGCAAATGCTAATAATATTAATAATAATTTAGATATCTTATTTATTTCATCTCTTCCATTTCTAATTTGAATAAAAGAGATAATATATGACATAAATAAAATTATAAATATTTTTGAGATTTCTGCTGGCTGAAATGAAAATAAATCATCACCAATTACAAACCAGCTTTTTGCTCCATTTATCGGCTTCGTAAACAATACTGCTATTAGCATTATTATAGAAATTCCATACAAAACTGGTGATATTTTTACTAAAAATTTATAATCTATTAACATAACAATTAGCATAAGTACTAAACTTATGCCAATCCATATTGCTTGTTTTTTAAATTCTTCTAAATTAGTATCATATGATGCTGAATATAAAGCAATTAAACCAATTATACATAACACTATTGCAAATAGCGGTATAAACCATTCTATTTTTCTTAATCTTCTTATATCCATTAAATCACTCTTCACTATTTATTTTTTTATGCTTTTTTTTGTAATTATTATTTTTTTTATAATTATTTTGAGGATTTTCTTTGTTTTCCTCAACTATATTTTCATTTTTATTTGAATTTTCTTCTATTATTGTTATTTCTTCTTTCTCTTCTTGCTCATGTTTTTCGATAACTCGTTCTGTTTTTTTAACATCAGGCTCTTCATCTTTATCTTTGTCATTTTCACTTGTTTTTATATTTGCTGTTTGTCTTACTTCATCTTTTATATTTAAAATTGGTATATTAGCATATAATGCTGGTGCACCATTTGTTCCATCCCCATTGTCTTTATTAGTTAGCTTTACATCTATTGCACTTTCATCTATATCTATGTATTTCTTTATTACGTCTATTATTTCTTGTTTCATTAAATCTAAAAAGTCTGCGGATACATTTGCTCTATCTTGCATTAATACTAGATGTAGTCTTTCTTTTGCTGCATCTTTAGATTTTAATGTTTGATCTTCTTTTTTTGTTACTTTTCTTACTAATTTCATTATGCTTTCAAACATTATCCTTTCTCCTTTATTGTTTTATTTTTTAAATATGCTTTTAATCTTTGAGAAAAAGCCTTTTTCTCTTCCTGGTATTGTTACTTCTATATTTTCACCAAGTACTCTTTTGGCAATTTCTAAATATGCTTTTCCTGATGGTGCTTTTCTATTTTGAATTACTGGCTCACCTTTATTGGTTTGTGTTATAATATACTCGTCATCTGGAACTACACCTATTAAATCTATAGATAATAAATCAACAATGTCATCAACATCCATCATTTCACCTTTTCTTACCATATTAGGTCTAATTCTATTTATTACCAATTCTGGATTTTTTATTTCTGCTGCTTCTAATAATCCTATTATTCTATCTGCATCTCTTATTGATGATATCTCTGCAGTTGTTACTACTATTGCTCTATTGGCTCCAGCTATAGCATTTTTAAAACCCTGTTCTATACCAGCAGGACAGTCTACTAGAATATAATCAAATTCTTCTTTTAACTTATTTGTTAATTCTATCATTTGTTCTTCATTTACTGCACTTTTATCTCTTGTTTGTGCTGCAGGTAATAAATATAATTCTTTAAATCTTTTATCTTTTATTAATGCTTGTCTTAATTTACATTTTCCTTCGACAACATCTACTATATCATATACAATTCTATTTTCTAGCCCCATTACTACATCTAAATTTCTTAAACCAATATCTGTATCTATTAATGCTACTTTTTTTCCTTCTAATGCTAAACTTGATCCTAGATTTGCTGTTGTTGTTGTTTTACCTACTCCACCTTTTCCTGATGTTATTACTATAACTTCTCCCATATTTTTCCTCCTTAGGATTTTTGTTTATAGGTTTTTCTTCTTTTTTTTTTACTTGTCCTAAATTATGCTTATATCATACACTCAAATCACAAAAAAGTCAATAATAATATTGACTTTAATCGTAAAAATAATCAATTATTCCATTATAAATTCCCCATGCTAATCTGTTTTGATAATCATCTTCTAAAAGCTTTTTTTCTTCTGTTGGATTTGACAAAAATCCACATTCTACAATTGTAATTGGAATTTCTACATGTTTTATAATATATATATTATCTATTGTTTTTGCAATTCTATTATTTTCTTTTTGAATTGCTTCATTCAAATTATTTTGAATAGATTCTGCTAATTTTTTTCCTTCGTTACTTCCTGCTTTATAAAATGTTTGCCAACCATCATATTGTTGTTGCGGAATTTTATTTAAATGTATTGATACGAATAAATCTGCTGAACTTTCATTTCCAATTTTTACTCTATTATGTATGTCTGATATTTTTTTCTGTTTTAATGTTTTTGCATCTATATCATATATAGCATTCTCATCAGAACGTGTTAATATTACTGTTGTTCCACTTTGTTCTAATAAATTTTGTAATTTTAATGCAATTTTCAAATTAGTCTCAGCTTCTGTAGTTCCATTACTACTTTGTGCACCTTCATCTGGTTTTCCATGTCCAGCATCTATTACAATAGTTTTACCAGATACTGGCAATGATACTGTAGGAACTATTTCTTTCTTATCTTTTACAAGTGCAAATGTTAATACAGATACAAATACACTCAAAATAATCAATATCATTCTTTTTTTTCTTAATAAAATCATACTAAAACTCCCATACTTATTTTTTATAATTGTATGCAAGTTTCATGATATTTATGATTTATATATTTTTTCTCTTACTTCTTTTAATTTTTGAATTTCTTTTTCGAAATCATCTTTATTCCAAAAACAAAATGTATACATCATATCATTTTTCTTTTTCGCATTTTCTATATCTTCTATTGTTACATATTTAACATCTGCTACTTCTTCTTTTTGCAATACATATTCATCAATTTTATAATTTACATTAAAAATAAAATTATATGAAAATCTCTTACTTTTATCATTACTTTTATGTATACCATATAGTTTCAGCTGATTCTGAGGAATTTCTATTCCTAATTCTTCCTTTACTTCCCTGAATATAGCTTGTTCAGCACTTTCTCCACAATCAACTTGTCCTCCTGTTTTTGCCCATCTATTAGGATTTTTCTTTTTATTACTTGATCTTTTTTGAAGTAAAATTTCACCTTTTTCGTTCATTATCCAACAAGATACAGTTCTTCTCCAAAGGCCTTTTTCATATGCTATTTCACGTTCTTCTACTTGACCTGTAAGTCTATTATTTTCATCTACAATATCAATTAGTTCCATCTTTTCTCCTCTCTTTTTTATTTTACCATTTTAATATCTTTTATGCAACAAGAAAAAATTGCAAATTTTTCAATCTGCAATTTATATATAATATACAATTATTCCTATCAAAATTAATAAATTTCCTATTACTTTCTTTTTTGTTATTTTTTCTTTTAAAATTCTATTACTTAAAATCATTACAAAAATATATCCCAATGACTCTATTATTGGCTCATTTTTATATGGAACTCCTTTTAATCCCAAAACAACTAAAACTGTTGATAATACCATTAATCCATATCCAATTATTACATATGGATTTAAATATTCTTTAATTATCGAATTATATGTTTTGGAAGCACTTTTTTTCAATATTATTTGTGATATTGAACTTACAACTACTGCTAATACTAATAAAATTATATATTTACTCATCTTCACTATTTACTATAATTGTACCTATTATTACAATTATTACTCCTATTACATTTTTTATTGTTATTGTTTCATTAAATATTAAAATTGCCCATACAATTGACCATAGCAATCCCATTGCTTTATTTGCATATGCAACAGATATATCAAATTTTTTTATTAACTGTTGCCAAATTATTGCATATACACCTAATATAAGCATTTCTATTCCATAAAATAATATAAACTTAAATGATAAAAATTCTTGTCCTGATGCAAATTTTGCAAACACTGTTGATAATGTATAAACTGCTATTACTGCTTGTAATATACATATATCTCTAATTTTCGTTTTTTTCTTTACTTCTTTTTCTTTATCCATTTTTATTTCCTTTTAAATAATATTTTATATTGCTAAAATATAATATCCATATCTTGTTGAACTATCTATAATTTTATGAGAATTTATTTCATCAATTGGACTAATATAATAAATATATTCTGGATGTTCTCTTTTTATTTTTTCTAATTCTTCCACATCAGTTTTTGTAAAAATAAATTTTATTACTGCTTGTTTTGGTTTTGTGACTTTGGTAAAATCTGGTTTATTACCTAATGCTACATCTATTACCATTTTTAGAAAGTCATATCCTGTAGAAATTTGAACCAAATCTGAACCTATACAATCTCCACCCATTCTAGCACCAATTTCTATTATTTTCACTTCTCCTTCAGGTGTAATTTTAAATTCTGCATGTGATGCACTATTTTCTATTTTCAAACTATTTAATCCTGCAATCACTTCTTTTTTTACTTTTTTTTGCATTTCATCACTTAATCCTGCTGGTTCTGTATGTCCTGTTTCTATAAAATGTGGTGCCCCCGTTGTTTGCTTTCTAGTTATTGTTAATATTGCATGTTCTCCATTATATGTAATACCTTCTGCACTAAATTCATCACCATCAATATATTCTTCTACAATAGCTTTTTTTTCAAATGATACTTCTATTGCTTCTCTAATTGCATTTTTTAATTTTTCCTCATCACAAAAATCTTCTATTTTAGTGATTGATCTACTTCCAGATCTATCTGTCGGTTTTACAATTATTGGAGCTTTCATTTCTTTAATTTTTGCAAAATCATTAATATCTGATATTTCAAAAAATTTAGGTACTGCTACACCATTTTCTTGAAACGCTTTTCTCATTTCATATTTATTGGTTGAAACTTTAGTACATTCTAAACTATTTCCAGCAAGTCCTAACCTTTCAGCCAAATAATTTACTGTTAATGTTGCTAAATCTGATGCCACAGATGTAACTGCATCTGGTTTTATTTCTCTACATTTTTCTAATATTTTTTCTTTTTCTATTATACTAATTGGATAAAAATAGTCTGCAAATTCTGCTCCAACTGCTCCATCTGCCCAAGCGAAAACATGTGTCTCATATCCTAATTGTTTTGCTTTTTTTATTAATGGCATTTGAAAATTATTTGCCCCTATTATTACGATTTTTTTCATTTAAAAATCTCACCTTCTGTATTTATTTTTGATAAAATTCTTTTATTCTTTTTATTACTTCATCTTGTTCTGATTTTGTTAATCCATAATACATTGGAAGTCTAACTAATTTCTCACTTTCTGTTGTAGTAAATTCATCTTTTCCATTAAATCTTCCAAATCTTTTTCCTGCAGGAGAATCATGTAATGGTATATAATGAAATACAGCTTGTATACCATTATCTTTTAAATATTTTATTAATCTTGTTCTTTCATCTAAACTTCTTGCTTTTATATAAAACATGTGTGCATTATGTGTACTATATTCTGGAACTGTTTGTATTTTTATTAATCCTTTTTGTTCTAATTCTTCTAAATTATTTTTATAATAATTCCATGAACTTAATCTTGCATTATTAATTTCTTCTGCTTTATCTAATTGTGGGTATAAATAAGCACAATTTAATTCACTTGGCAAATATGATGAACCATAATCAACCCATGTATATTTATCAATTTCACCTCTAAAGAATTTATTTCTATTTGTTCCTTTTTCTCTTATTATCTCTGCTCTTTCAATTAAATCAGGATCATTTATTACTACTGCTCCACCTTCGCCCATACTATAATTTTTTGTTTCATGGAAACTATAACAACCAATATCTCCAATTGTTCCAAGGTATTTGTCTTTATATTTTGCCATAAATCCTTGTGCTGCATCTTCTACAACTTTTAAATTATGTTCTTTAGCAATTTTCATCACTTTATCCATATCTGGTGAAATTCCTGCATAATGAACAACAGCAATTGCTTTTGTTTTATCTGTTATTGCTTCTTTTATTTTTTCTTCATCTATATTCATTGTATTAGGATTTACATCTACAAAAACAACTTTTGCTCCTACCATTACAAATGCATCTGCAGTTGACACAAATGTATATGATGGCATTATTACTTCATCACCTGATTTTAAATCTAATAATATTGCTGCCATCTCTAATGCTGATGTACAAGATGTTGTCATTAATACTTTATGAGCATTAAATTTATTTTCCATCCACTCACTACATTTTTTGGTAAACGCTCCATCACCACAAATTTTTCTACTTTCTGCAGCTTCTTTTATACAAGCTATTGATTCTTTCATATAAATTGGTATATTAAAACCTATCATTTTTATCCTCTTCTTTCTATTTAACTTTATAAGCTGGTATTACATATGCAAATAATGCTCTAAATGATATTGCAATAATTAGAGTAATTATAAGTATAATAATAATATTTCTTATATTTTTTGATTTTATAATTTTATCTAAAATTGTTTGAATTCCATTAACTACAAAATATGTAAAAGGAATTATAATTCCCATTATATATCTTCCTTGTGCCTGAAAATCACTAGTGTATGAATAAATTATGCTTAAAGCTATTGGAATTATTATTGAAAGTACAAATATATAATTTAAGAGATATCTATTTTTTTCATTTTTGTTAAATTTAAATAACTTTTTAAAACTCAATATGCACCCAATACCTCCAATTAGCCAAATACCAAAATAAACAAAATATATTTTAGGAGACATTACTATTGACAGATATCCAAATATTCCTACAAAACTTAATGCTGTAGTTAACAACCATCTTTCTCCAAACAGCATATCTAACAAGTTTTCTCCTCTTTTTTGTACTGTAAGTCTTGTTGATGGTTTAAATTGATCTAATGCATATTTGTCTCCACATTCGTTTTGAGCATTTATTCCTAAAAAGTCCCCATTATATAATATTGCATTTCTAATAAACCACCATCCTGCAACAGCAAATGCAACAAGCCCTACAATTAAAACTTTTTTCCAAATATCTTTTGCCTTCATTTTATTTGATATTGCTGATACCAAGCACAAAATTATGCTACATAATATATATCCATATGCATTATAATAAGTTAATGCACAAAAACCTATTGCCACTCCTAATAAAATACAATTTTTTGTTTTCCAATTGCTTTCTAATCCTAAAATCCATAAATATATTATCATTGTTGTTGCTAGTACTGCTGTTGAATCATTGTTTATATATGACGCTAAAAATGCAGTTAAAGGTTGGAATGCAATAAAAACAATAAATAAATATTTATAAATTCCTTTATCTTTAAATAATTTTTCTGCTATTTTTATTACTAAATAAATTGATAATGTCATACTTAATGTGCTTACAAGTCTTGCCGAAACTACTAATGCAAATTCATTTTGAGTGAAAATTGAAGCAATTTTCATGAATCCAGCTCCAATCATATATGTAAAAATTGGTTGAAAAGCATATGATATTCCCCAGATTGGATTTCTTATTGATTCCTCTTCACCTCTAGGTAATTTATTGTTTTCATATAAATATTTGCATATATCCCATTTCATATTTTCATCTGGGCATGTATTATATGGTTGAGAAATTGTCCAGATAAAATAATAACAAAATAGACATATTAAAAATAAAAATATAATTATTGATTTATGTTTTTTGCATTTTTCCCAAAAACTATTAATATTAAATTTATATTTTTTTATTTCATTTTCCATTTTGTCCATTTTCCCCTTTTTCAACTTTTTCTATTATATATGGTGGTCTCTTTCTTGCTGCATCATATGTTCTCCATAAATATTCACCAATAATTCCTATTGAAAGCATTATTACTCCAAATCCCATAAGCATTATCATTACAAGGGATGTATATCCTTCAACATCTATTTTTCCAGTTATTTTTTGACAAACAATAACAATTAATAAAATTAATGATAGTAATGATGTTAAAAATCCTGTTGTTGTTATTAATTTTACTGGGAAATATGAAAAACTCAATAATGAATCATATACTAATTTTATTTTTTTAGATAATGTCCATCTTGACTTTCCTATTTCTCTCTTTTTCCTTACATATGGAATTGTTGTTGTTTCAAAACCAGCCCATAATATTTGACTCATTAATGATGTATTTTTTTCTTGCATTTCTACTAATAAATTTATAACTTGTCTATCTATTAAAAATGAATCAAATCCACCTTTAGGCATATTATGAAGTGCTAACTTTCTCATTAAAAAAGCATATAAATTTGAAAACATTTTTTGTGTAATTGGTTCTTCTCTATCAGCTCTTGTGGCTAAAACAACTTTATATCCTTCATCATATTTTTTTATCATATCTAATATCATTTCAGATGGTTCCTGCAAATCTGCAGCTTTTCTCACAGCACAATCTCCTGTACATTGTGATAACCCTGCTAATATTGCAGAATGTTCTCCAAAATTTCTTGACAATCTTATTGTTTTTATATTTGAATCTATTTTTGCTAGTTCTTTCATTACAGAATATGAATCATCTTTTGACCCATCATCTACAAATATTAATTCATATTCTCTATCTAATTTTGATAATACTTTTTCTTTCAAATCTGCATATAGTGGTAGCAAATTGTCATGATTATAATATACCGGTATTACTATTGATATTTTTTTCATTTTTGTTTTCTTCCTTCCACTTTTTTCGTAGTCATTCTACCACAGTATCTCAATTAAATCAATGCTTTATTTATTAAAATTTTCTTTAATATTATCTATACTTTCATTTAGTTTTGAAGTACAATAAGGGCATCTATCTGCTTTTATATTTATTTTATTATAGCAATGTGGACAAATCTTTGTTGTCTCTTCTTTTTTCTCTTCTTTCTCTTCTATTTTTTCACCAATTCTAGCAATTTTATTCATAACTTTTACTAACATAAATATTACAAATGCCATTATTAAGAAATTAATTATATCTGTTAAAAATGCACCATATGTTAATTTCAATTTTCCAATTTCTAATACCCACTCAGAAAAATTTACTCCTCCAAAACAGCCTAATATTGGTGATATTATATTACTTGTAAATGATGTTACTACACTTTGGAATGCTCCTCCTATTAATACTCCAACTGCTAAATCTAAAACATTTCCTCTTAATGCAAATTCTTTAAATTCTTTTAAAAATTTTCCTTGTTTTTTTTTGGCTTTTTCTATTGCATCTTTTGCTTCTTTTATTTTTTCTTCATTTTTCATATTTTTCCCCTCCATGTTTTGTATTATATTACATTTTGTTTTACATATCAATAGGCCTCTTTTATTTATTAAAAAAGATGAGTTCTATATACAGAAATCATCTTTAAAATATTTATTATTATCTTTTTGCAACAATTACTGGGACTTCCATTTCTTCTTTTGTTAACCCACAATGTGTTGATTTTTTTAATGGTTTTCCTGGTGCCAAATATGTTTCTAGATTTATCATACTATTACTTATAGATAAGGCCATATAATCTCCTAGAAATTCATCAATCTTTTTGTGTTTAACACCAAATCCTAAAAAGTTTTTGTTTAGAAATTCCTCTTTAGTCATTAGCCAAAATTCTTTATCAAATTTTTCATTAAATCTTTTTTCAAATTCTTTTTTCATATCTGGTTTTATCCAAAATGTTAAACATCTTGCTTCTAATGCTGGTGGCATTAAAAAACATTCTTGCAAATCTTCATAATCTAATATTGTATGAGGATTTTCTATATTTTTGTGTCCATGGTCTGCAGAAATAATAACAATAGTATCATCAGACAACTTTTGACACATTGCTTCTATTTTATTTTCTGTCTCTTTTATAAAATTTGCTGCTTCATCTGAGTCTGTTCCATATTTATGTAATAATCCATCTGGATTATCTGAATATGCCATTACAAACTTTTCTTCTGAATTTTTATCTAGCATAAGTATATTATCAACTATTTCATCAATAGAATCTGCTTTTATTGTTCTTTTTGATCTTCTGTCTGAATAAGATGGCATTATTTCATATGCTTTTACACTAGATGCTTCTTCTATTTGTTCAAAAACTGTTTTATAATTAACTACTTCTTTAAATACATCCATTTTTGTATCTTTGATTGATTCATGTTTATATGATTCTAAATGTGATAACATATCAAGGGCTCTTCCATATTCTTTAAAATATTGAGACCAAGCAATCCATCCTGTTTCATATGGTGGTTTTCCAGCATAATATGTTGTTAATGCTGCTGTTGTTGTTGATGGGTATACTGATGTAACTTTTTTTATTTCATTTTTCTTAAAAAATCCATCTTTCGAAATTGGTGTTAATATATTTTCTCCCATTCCATCTAAAACTATAAAAATAACATTTCTATATTTCTTTTGTAAAATCTCATCAAGTTCTTTTAAGCTTTTATGTTTTGTTTCAACATTATAATATTTTAATACTGACGTTATTGTATTAAGTATACAATTTTCATAATTTGGTAATACTATATTTTCCATCTTTTTCCTCCTATAGCCTCTATTATACTATATATCTTCAAAAATATCAATAAAAAGTGAATGTATATATACATCCACTTTAATTTTATTCTCCTCTACCTTCTGGCAAAGCATTTGGTAATTCAATTCTAATTCTAATTTTGAAAACATATGATATTGCTCTTGCAAATTTTGATTTTTTGAATTTTTGCCATAAAGATGGTTTCTTTTCAAACATAATTGATTTCTCATATTCTTCTGCTTTATTATTTTCTTCATACATATCAACTAATTCACTTATTGGTTTTGTTTCTTCAATATCAACAACTTGTGAAACAACTTTCTTTTCAGGAGCTTTTTCTTTTGGTAATTCTACAACTTTTTCTATCTTTTCTGTTTTCTTTTCTTCTATTTTTTCTGCTTCTTGTGATTCAGCAATTTCTTCAATTTTTACTTCTTCTTGTACTTTTTCATTTTCACTTACTGCACTGCCTAAATCTACTGGTTTTGGAATTACTTTTAATGCTTCTGCAACTTCTATTCCAATATAACTTAAAGCTTTAGATCTATCTTCAATTCTTTCCATATCTATTTCAATATGAAGATTTGATTCTAAGTTATTTACTCTTGCATTTAATAATTTTATAGCATCTTGGTAATTTTGACTTTTTCTTGTTTTATCTTTAGCAACAAGTTTCAAAGTATCTATAACATCTTCTGAAAATTTACCTTCTTCTTCAGCTTCAGAAATTCTATCTTTCCAATCATCAGTTTTGTTTTCTACAGCTTCAATTAAGTCTTTTAATTGTCCTGCTAATGCAATATTTTCTTCTCTTTGACGAATTAATTCTTCAACTTTTTTCGTATTTTCTTCAAATTGATTTGTTGCAAATTCAACTAATTCATATGCAGCTTTATATACACTTACTGGGAAGTTTTTCTTTTTTGGATATTCTATTAAATAAGCTTTGATAGATTCAATTAAATCTTTAAAATAAGTATCATCTTCAAATTGAACTATCTGCTTTTTACTTTTTGGATTTATTAATTTTTGTACTTTATCTATATTTGATAATATTTTTTCCTCTGTTATTACCATTCGTACATTTACTATGCCAGATCTAGATTTCCTTGACATGCAAATCCCTCCTCTTTCTCTGTCGTCTAAAATCATTATTCTTTTTTATTATATACTAGTTTCCGTAAAACTACAAGCATTTATTCTTATTTTTTGTTTACATTTTTGTTACAAAAATATTACAAGATGTAATATTTGTTTACATCTTGTAATATAAATGTAATATTTATTTTCCTAATACTTTTTTCAATTCCTCATGTCTTTTAATTTTTAATGTTGTTGTTTTAATTAGTGGTTCTTCTGTTATAACCATTTCCCTAACATATTTGTATTTTGGCATTAGTTTATTTACTTCTTTTACTTTATCCCACAAAAATTCTTTTATTTTTTCTTCTCCTTCAATATGATATAATTCTTTTATTAATTCTTTATCATACACAATTTCTACGCAAACTTTAACATCACCATCATCTTCTTTTTTCTCAAATACAAATGTTTCTTTTATTCCTTCTACTTTATTTAGTAATGTTTCAATTTCTTCTGGGAATACATTTTTTCCATTGTTTAATACTATAACACTTTTCTTTCTTCCTGAAATATATATAAATCCATCTTTATCAATTCTTGCTAAATCTCCTGTATGGAACCATCCATCAGATTCTAATGTTGATTTTGTTGCTTCTTCATTTTCATAATATCCTAACATTACAGATGGGCCTTTTGCCATTAATTCTCCTATTCCTTCTTCATCTGGCTCATCTATTTTTACTTCTACACTTGGAAATTTCTTTCCTATAGAACCAAGTCTTCTACATTTTGGCGTTTCTGCTGCAATTACTGGTGCAGTTTCTGTTAAACCATATCCTTGTTCTACATCAAATCCTAAATCATTAAATCCTTTTTCTGTTTCAGGATCTAATGCTGCACCTCCTGTTACTACTAATTTTAGTTTTGGTCCTAAACTTTCATGTACTTCTTTAAATAATTGTTTTCTTAAATCAATTTTCATTTTTAATAAAAATTGAGAAACTTTCTTTCCTTTTTCTAAATTAGCTAATTTTCCTTTTTTCTCTATAGTTTTCATTACTTTTCTATAGATAATATCAAATACTGCTGGAACAGATATCATTGCTGTTATTTCAAATTCTTTTATATTTTCTGCCATGTGTTTTACGCCTTCACAAAATGCAATTGATCCACCAATTGATATTGGATATAAAAATCCAACAGTACATTCAAATACATGGTGTAATGGTAAAAATGATAAAAATCTATCTTCATCTGTTAAATCAAATCTTTGAATTATATCCATAACATTTGTTACTAAATTTTTATGTGATAACATTACAGCTTTTGACATTGCTGTTGTACCAGATGTAAATAACATTATTCCCATTTTTTCAGCATCTATTTTTGCATCTATGTATGTTTTATTTTCATCTGCTAATAATTTTTTTCCTTTTTCAACTAAAGCTTTTTCTGCATAAATTCCTTGTGTATTTTCTTCTAAATCCATTGAAATAAAATATTTTAAATTAGTATTTTTCTTTTCTCTTAGTGTATTCATTATTGCATCATATTTTGATGAATATATTATTGCTTCAACTTGTGAACGAAGTATTAAACTTTCAAGTTCATTATCTGGTAATGCTTTATCAAATGGTACTATTACACCAACACCTGCTGCAACTGCTAAATATGAAAGTTCCCATTCATATCTGTTTTCTGAAATAACTGCAATTCTTTTATCTTTTAATCCCATTTGAATTAATGTTGTTCCTAATGCATTTATATTTTCTCTAAATTCTTTATGTGTTATTATTCTAAATTTTCCTTTTTCTTCTGTTTTAAATATATATGCTGGTCTATCTCCATATACTTTTCCTGTTTGGTTTAACATATCTTTTAAGTCTGTAAATTTCATTTTTCTTGATTTTGTTTCCATTTTATTTTCTATTTCCTTTCTCAATTCTCTAAAAAGCTCATTGTAATAAAATTTTTCATACTACTTTATTTTTAATCCATTTATTACAGTACTTTCATATTCATGATATAAACGCATTACATCCATATCATCGCCTTCTCTTTTTTTATAAACAAGTGTAGAACAAATTAAACCATATATTTCTGACGCTATTGCTCTTGTATCTCCTTCTTTTATTTCGCCTTTTTCTATTCCTTCTTGAACTATTTTTTCAATTTGACCAATATATTCATATACAAGGTTTTGACATTTTTTGTTTCTTTGTTCTGTACCCCAAAATTGACTTAATATTATTGTTATAATATTTTCATATTTTGCTACTATTTTTATTTGTATTAATACAATTGCTTTTATTTTATCTATATAATTACTATGTTTTGCTGTTTTTATATCAACACTATTTTGCAATAGTTTTATTCCTTCTTCAATTAAAAAGTTAAATATTTCTTCTTTGCTAGCAAAATGATAATATAATGTTCCTTTTGCAACTCCTACTGTTGCCGTTATTTCTTCAATACTTGTTGCATCATATCCCTTCTCTGCAAATAATTTCATTGAAGTTTCAAATATTTTTCTCTTAGTTTTATTCATTCTTCCTTCATTCCTTTTCTAAGGTATAGATATGTAAAAAACTCACACTTTCTCAATTTTTTACATCTTCTTTTTTTCTCAAATACATCATTTTATATATGCCTATTATATAATGTAATCTAATTTTATGCAAGACTTTTTTTTAGTCGAATTATCGGTCGATAAATTTTTGAATTTCACTTGTAAAATTCCATATAATATTGTATAATTTTGGCATACTAACAATAGAAAGAAGGAATTTTTATGACTAATGTAACAATAAAAGATTTATTTAGAAAAACTTCTGAATACACAGGCAAAGAAGTTACAATTGAAGGATGGACAAAAACTATTAGAGATTCAAAAACATTTGGATTTATAGAACTAAATGATGGTTCTTTTTTTAAAAATGTTCAAATTGTTTTTAATGATAATTTATCAAATTTTAATGAGATTACAAAGCTTACTATAAGCTCAACTATAAAAGTTACTGGAAATGTTGTTATAACAGAAAATGCAAAACAACCATTTGAAATTCAAGCAACATCTATAGAAATTGAAAGTCTATGCCCTACAGATTATCCTCTCCAAAAGAAAAGACATTCATTTGAATATTTAAGAACTATTGCACATTTAAGACCAAGAACAAATACTTTTAATGCTGTTTTTAGAATTAGAAGTGTTGCAGCATTTGCTATTCACCAATATTTCCAAGAACGTGGATATGTATATGTTCATACACCTATAATAACTTGTGCTGATTGCGAAGGTTCTGCTGAAATGTTTAAATTAACAACATTAAATCTTGATGAAGATTTACCAAAAAAAGATGGAAAAGTTGATTTTTCAGAAGATTTATTTGGAAAAAAAGCATATATAACAGGTTCTGGACAATTACATGGTGAAACATTTGCCTCTGCATTTGGAAAAATTTATACTTTTGGACCAACATTAAGAAGTGAAAATTCAAATACAAAAACACATGCAAATGAATTTTGGATGATTGAACCTGAAATATCTTTCTGTGATTTAGATGGTTTAATGGATATTGAAGAAGATTGTTTAAAATATATTGTAAATTATGTTTTAGAACATTGTCCTGAAGAAATTGATTTCTGTGATAATTTTATAGAAAAAGGATTAAAAGATAAATTAACAAAATTATTAAATTCTGATTTCGTTAGAATTGACCACAAAGATGTTATAGATATTTTGAAAAAAGCTGATAGAACATGGGAATTTCAACCAGATTATGGTGAAGATTTAGCAAAAGAACATGAAAAATATATTACAGAATATTTTAATGGTCCTGTATTTGTTAAGAATTGGCCAAAAGATATCAAATCATATTATATGAAATTAAACCCAGATGGAAAAACTGTTGCTGCAGTTGACCTTGAAGTTCCTGGTGCTGGTGAAATTATGGGTGGTTCTCAAAGAGAAGAAGATTATGACAAACTAGTTGCACGTATGAAACAAATGGGAATTGAAACAGATCCATTATATTGGTATCTTGAATTAAGAAAATATGGTACAAATATCCATTCTGGTTTCGGACTTGGTTTCGAAAGATTATTAATGTATATTACAGGAATTGAAAATATTAGAGATGTCATTCCATATCCAAGAACTCCAAACAATTGCGATTTTTAATAAAATTTTAAAGACTCAATAGTAAATATTGAGTCTTTTTAACTATGTCTATAACTTCTAAAACATGAATTATTATTATTTTGCTGAGATGTACATGTAACATTGTCTCCGTTTATCCTTGCAACTATTTCACCATCACTATTTAAAATTGTTAAAGGTTGTGATGATGAACATGAGCAAGTATTATTAGTAGTATTTAAATTTGCACTTGTAGTACTAAGTTCATTACTATCGTTACAATGACAATTATCAAAGAAATTACATCTTGAAACTATACAAAATAGAAATGCAGATATAAATGCTATTATACCTAAAACTACTGAAACTATAATAAAATTAGTATTTCCAGTAATTGCTGAAATTAATATAAATATTGAAAAGAATAATAATCCAATTAATATTGGTGAATTTACTAATTTTTGAAGAAATATTGCAACTATTATTGTAAAAAATATAAGGGCAAAAATTAAAAAGAAATTCATAAAGACCTCCCTTTTTATAAATATTATTTATATATCTTATGAATTTCTTTTTCACTTGTTACTCATATTTTACATCAACTAAATATAAACCATTTGGAGGAAGTGTTTTTCCTGCATTTTCTCTTTTTCCTTCTTTTATTATTTCTTCAATCTTTTCTGGTTCTATTTTTTCTAATCCTACTTCTACAAGTGTTCCAGCAATAATTCTAACCATATTATATAAAAAACCATTTCCTGTTAATTCAATATAAATTTTATCTCCATTTTGATATACTTTTGCATCATATATTGTTCTAACACTACTCTTACTACTTGTTCCGCTTGCTTTAAATGCTTTAAAATCATGTTCTCCTATAAAATACTTAACTGCTTTTTTCATCTTTTCTACATTTAGTTTTTGTGGAATATGTGTTTCTAAATATCTATATATAGCAGTTCCATATGGTGAATTATTTATTATATATCTATATGTCTTTCTTTTACAATTTAGTCTACTATGAAATCTTTCATCAACTTCCTCTGCTTTTTTTATTACTATAGATTTTTTTAATCTTGAATTTATTGCTATAGCAAATTTTTCAATTGGTATTTGTGAATTTGTCTTAAAATTTGCCACTTGCCCAAAAGCATGAACTCCTGCATCTGTTCTTCCAGAAGCATTTAATTCAACATCTTCACCTGTTATGCTCTTTATTGCTTGTTCTATTGTTCCTTGAATATTTAATTTATTTGGCTGTTTTTGCCAGCCATTAAAATCTTTTCCATCATATTCTATTGTTAATTTTATATTTCTCATTCATTCACCCTCTGATAAAAGAAAAGGTGGCAACATGCCACTTATTTTTCTTTTTTCTTTTTATTTTTAAAGAAATTTTGAATATTAGTTAATACTTTTTTACTATTATTCTTTTTTTCTTCAATATTTGTAAAGCGTTTTGTAACAACATTATTTATTAAAATCTTTTTTAACACATCTTCTCTTACATCTGCAATCAATGTTCCATCTTTTGCAACAGAAACTTTTCCTGTTTCTTCTGAAACAATTATTGCAAGTGCATCAGATTCTTTTGAAATTCCAATACCAGCTCTATGTCTTGTTCCTAATTCTTTAGCTATATCTTGATCGCTTGCAAGTGGTAACATACAAGCTGCTGCTGCTATTTTGTTTTCACTAATAACTACAGCACCATCGTGTAATGGTGTATTAGGTACAAATATATTTACTAATAATTGTGGAGATACTTCTGAATTCATTGGAATTCCTGTTGCAATAATATCACTAAGTTTAATATCTCTTTCTATAACAATTAATGCTCCTGTGTGTGTTTTTGCAAGCTCAAATGCAGCAATTACTATTTTATATATATCTTCTTTTGTTCTGGTTATTATATCTTTATCAAATCCAAAAAATCTTGAAAATCTATTATTTCCACCTAATTGTTCTAATGCTCTCCTTATTTCTGGCTGGAAAATAATTATTACAAGTATTACTCCCCAATCCATTATCATTGATAAAATATAATTTAATATATATAAATTTAGTAATTTACTTATTCCTGTTGCAACAACTAGAAATGCAATACCTTTTATTAGTTGCCATGCCCTAGAACCTTTTACAATTTTTACTAATTCATATGCAAGAAAAACAACTATTGTTATATCTAATATTAAAGATACAAATTTTATTGGATATTCCTGCAAACTCTGTATATATGCTAAAATGTTTTGTTCATAAAATGTATTAATTAAATCACCTATATTTTTCACTTTTTTCACCCTTTCTAAAAGGTCTTATTACGTTTCTATACAATTATTTTTGAATTGTTGTAACAACATAATATATACATGTTGAGCATGATGCAAATAGCATAAGTATAAGCATTACAAATGCAAATATTTTTGTTGCTACTTGTCTTTTATCTATTTTATTCTTTTCTTTGATTACTTTATTTTCTTTATTCTCTTTATTTTTCATCATAATCAATCCTTTCCTAAATATATACATAATTATTATAACATAAAAAATTTCTTTTTCAATAGTTATATTTTACATATATTTTGAATTTTTTCTTTTGCCTCATTTATAACATCTTTATTATTAGTATGAATATATGCTAATATTTCATTTTCTTTAATATAATCCCCTACTTTTTTATTTAATATTATTCCTGCTGTATAATCTATATTGTCTTCTTTTCTTATTCTTCCTGCTCCTAATAAACATGCAACTTTTCCAATATCTTCAGCATTTATATCTGAAATTATTCCAGATTTTAAGCTTGTTACAGGTATTATATATTTAGATTTTTCAAATTTGTCAATATTATTTATATATGAAATATCTCCACCTTGATTTTGAACCATTTGAAGAAATTTTTCATATCCTTTTCCATTCACAATATTTTCTTGAATCTTTAATTTATTTTCTTCAAGATTTTCTCCTAATCCTGCTAATTTTATCATATTAGCACCAAGTTCGAAAACAACATCTTTTAAGTCTTTAGGCATATATCCTTTTAAAAATTTTATTGCCTCTATTACTTCTAAATTGTTTCCTATTGAATATCCAAGTGGTTCATCCATTTTGGTAAGTACACATACTACTTCTCTTCCTGCAAGTTCACCAATTCTTATCATTAAATCTGCTAATTTTTGTGCATCTTCTTTATTTTTCATAAATGCACCTTTTCCTACTGTAACATCTAATACAATCTTATTAGCACCACTTGCTATTTTTTTACTCATAATACTTGATGCAATAAGTGGTATACTTTCAACACATGATATTGTGTCTCTTAACGCATATAATTTTTTATCAGCTGGCGCTAAATTCATTGTTTGTCCTATCATACTTATTCCAACTTTTTGAACATTTGAAATAAAATCACTTATTTCAACATTTGTTTGATATCCTGGAATTGATTCCATTTTATCTACTGTTCCACCTGTAAATCCAAGACCTCTTCCTGACATTTTGGCAACAGGTATTCCTAATGATGCTATAATTGGTAATAATATAATAGAAACTTTATCTCCTACACCACCTGTACTATGTTTATCCACAATATTTTCTCCTAATGTTGATAAATCTAATATTTCTCCAGAATGAGCCATTGCTAAACTTAAATTTGTTATTTCTTGTTCATTCATTCCATTTATATATATTGCCATAACAAGTGCTGCTGCTTGATAATCAGTTACATTTCCTATAGTATATTCTTTTATAAAATATTCTATTTCTTCTTTAGCTAATTCTTTATTATCTCTTTTTTTGGCTATTATGTCTAATATATTCATTTATTCTTCTCCTCTATAACGCTTGTATTCTACTTAATGTATAATTTCCTAGATATCCTTTTGTATTAATTACTTCAACTATATTAGGATATATTGAGTTCATACTATATGCAACAATATAGTGACCATTTTCATTACTACTCTCAACATCCTTTATTCCTAATTCCATTAAATCACTTGTATTTAAATAATAATAATCAAAATTTCCATCTATTTGTGGATAATCTTCTTTTATTTCATCAAATATCTCTTGCTTTAAATCGTTTTGTGGATTTGCAAGTTTAGTACCCTTTAAATAATTTGATTTTTGTGCTTCTTTTTCGTTCGCATCACTCAAATTACTTGTTTCAAAATGATATTTTTCTAAATCTCCTTTTACTGCAGCTTGTATTAGCAACATATTTGTTTTTAAATCTTGTAATTTTGCTTCTTTCATTGCACTATTTCCATAATACATTGTAATTGTTGCTAAAATCATTAATATTACAATTGTTACCATTAATGATATCATTGTAATTCCTTTGTTTTTTTTCATATTTTTCCCTTCCTTATATTTTATATAAAATTTTTTATAAAAGATCTTCTATGTAATGGACATGGTCCAAATTCTTTTATTGCATTAATATGTGCTGATGTACCATATCCCTTATGTTGTGCAAAACCATATTGTGGATAAACTTTATCCCACTCTCTCATTATTCTATCCCTTGTAACTTTTGCAATTATAGATGCTGCTGATATTGAATAACATTTTGCATCACCTTTTATTATTGATTCATATGGTATCCCTAATGTATCTATATGTGTTAATGCATCAACAATTATTAGATCTGGTTTTTGAGTTAACTCTTGTAATGACATTGTTAAACCTTTCTTAGTTGCATTTAATATATTTATTTCATCTATTTCGTCTTGACCAATTATTCCAACTCCATAACTAATTGCTTCTTCTAAAATTAAATCATATAATTTTTCTCTTTTCTTTTCAGAAACTTTTTTTGAATCATTTACTCCTTCTATTATTGAATTTGCAGGCATTATTACACTTGCAACAACAACAGGACCAGCTAATGGTCCTCTTCCTGCTTCATCAATTCCACATATATATTTATAACCTTTGTTCCTTAAATCATTTTCATATTGTTTTAACATATTTAGTCTTTGTTCTTCTTTTTCTTTCATTTTTTGTCTTCCTTTTATGAGATTTTATATTTCAATTCTACAATAATTCCCCAAAAATATCAATATAAATGCGAAATAATTTTACTTGCTTTTCACAAAACTTTCACAATAATTGTGTATTCTTATAATGTACAAAAAAGGAGGTCTTCATTATGGAAGAAAATAATAATAATTTTGAAGTAATTTCAAGTAGAACTTCAAATGCAAATTTTAACCAAAATCAAAAACAAAATAACTTTGGAAAAACTGTATTAATACCATTCGCAAGCGGTGTTGTTGGATGTTCTCTTGTTTTAGGAACATGTTTTGGTATACCATCTATAAAAGAAAAATTAATTGGTAACCAAACGTCAACTGTTCAAACATCAACGAAAACAGCTTCTGGAACAACTACAAATTTAGTTTCACTATCAAATTTTTCAAATACTGCTGTTTTTGCAGCAAATAAAATTTTACCTTCAATTGTTGGTATAGAAGTTTCATATAGTGTAGCATCAAATTCTATTGGCTCATTTTTTGGATATAGTCAACCACAAACTTCTACTGCAACAGCAACTGGATCTGGTATAATTATTAGTGAAGATGGTTATATTGTAACAAATAATCATGTTGTTGATAGTTCATCATCAAATTCATATTATGAATTATCAAAGGCAACATCAATAAAAATCAAATTAAACAGTGATACATATGGTGATGATGCAACATATGATGCCACTGTTGTTGGTCAAGATTCACAAACTGACTTAGCTGTATTAAAAATAGAAAAAACAGGTTTAACTGCAGCAGAATTTGCAGATTCTGATCAAGCTGTTGTTGGTGAATTTGTTATGGCTGTTGGTAGTCCTCTTGGATTAGATACAACAGTTACACAAGGTATTATTAGTGCTGTTAACAGAGAAGTTGAATCTGATGGAACAAAATATACATGTATCCAAACAGATGCTGCAATAAACTCTGGTAACAGTGGTGGTGCTTTAATAAATAGTGATGGTAAAGTAATTGGTATAAATACTTTAAAACTATCAGGAACAGGTGTTGAAGGTATTGGATTTGCTATTCCAATTAACTCAGCTACAGATGTAATTAGCCAATTAAAAGCTCACCAAAAAGTATTAAGACCATATATAGGTATTACTGGAATTAATCTTGATGAACAAACTGCAAAAAAATATAAATTAGAAGTTGGTGTTTATATAAAAAGTGTTGAAGATTTTTCACCTGCAGAAAAAGCTGGTTTAAAAGCTGGAGATGTAATCATTAAAGCTGATGGAAAATCAATTACTACAATGGATGAATTAAATGAAATAAAAAATTCTCATCAAATTGGAGATACAATGACACTAACTGTTAATAGAAATGGTAGTGACAAAGATATTTCCGTAACACTTGAAGAAACACCTTAATAGAAAATTAATAATTAATTGTTAATTTTTCACTTCAAGTTCACACAATGAACAAAATTAATTGGTATATTATAAGCATAGTCAGTAAACAAAACTGATTACAACAAACATCCCCTTTTATTTTCGAAAGACCTAAGTTTAAAACTTAGGTCTGTTTTATTTTTTAGATGAACAAAAAAAGTAGATGTTTTTCACACCTACTTACATAATTACAATATCCATTTCACTTGTATTATTTTGATTTCCATATGCAAAAATAATATATATAACATTATCTTCTCCAATAAAATATTCTGTAATATTGTCTAATTTATAAATATCACTATTTGAATCTCTTAAATAAACTTTATATCCTAATTGTGATAATTCATTTATTTTATTTTCAACAGTCTTTATTTCAGATTTTATTTTATTTCCAGCCTCTTGTCTTGTTATTCCCCTAAAATTCAATAAATCTTCAAATGAGATTTCTTTTTTTTCTGTTAAATCATAATTATATGTTTGTACAATATCTCTTTGTGGATTTTCTCCCTCTTTCAATGTTGATCTAACAACTAATGATAACATATTATTTGTAATATATGCACTATAATCTACTGTATAAATAATATTTTGACTTTGTGTACTTAATACATCTTTAGCCTTTTGTTCAAATGTATCTCTTATATCTTTATTAAATTTTTCTATAACACTATTTTTTATATTGATATATGGAATATTTACATCTAAATTATAATCACTAACTTTATTTTCTTTATTAGTATATCCTGTATAAATTATTTGTTTTGATTCATCAATTCTATCAATTTTATATTCATTATTTTTCAAATAATTTACTTTATTTGTGAAGATTTTATCAAAATCATCTTTATATTTTTGCAAATAGCTTGTATCAACATCATTTCCTTCTTTTTCTGGTTTATTTTTTACTATTTGAATTATTACTGTAGCTAATATTGCTATTATACAAATGCTAATTATTATTATGTACATTAATTTCAAATTTTTATTTTGTTTTTTTTCATCATCTAATCTTATATTCATATCTATATTATTAGTAAAAACTAATTTCTCCTTTCATTTGTATTATATTTAAATCTTATACTATTAATTATTTATTGTCAATAGCAGTATGATGATTTTTTTCATATTTGGCTTTTGTCGCCAATCCACCTCTTATATGTCTTTCAGCTTTATTTTCATCAAGTACTTTTCTTACCTCTTTTGCTAAACCTATATTTATTTTTTCCAATCTTTCTGTTACATCTTTGTGTACTGTACTTTTACTTATTCCAAATTTTTTTGCAGTTCCTCTAACTGTATCTTTTGAATCTATTATATAATGTGCAAATTGTAATACACGTTCGTCAATTATTATTCCTTTCAACTATGTGCACCCCCATGAGAATACTTTTGTTTAATTGTATTCTTATAGAAGCTTTTTAGAACTGAAATAATCTTTAAAAGTCTAATACTCTATTATTAAATTTGATTTTTTAATCTTATATATCCTAATTCTTCCCATTCATTATAAGCTAAATTTAGTCTAAATACAACTTTAGGTTTTGCTCCTGCTCTATTTTTATCAACAACACAAGCATAATATCTTA
>OGFF01000430.1_pt1 | contig 60803 bp, 39 predicted proteins | sample 1570751 | NCBI WGS metagenome assembly OGFF01 (sample SAMEA2581951, study PRJEB24529) | metagenome | biome: Human gut stool | place: China | collected 2011 | reverse complement strand
TAAAGACGGCTTTGTTCGTACTCGCCCGTACGGGCGAAGTCGGATTTGCCTAAAAGCACGTAAATATCGGCGTTTTGGCGGGTTCAAACGCAATCACCTGTGGCTAAAACGACAGTTTCAAACGCGTTAGCGTTAATCGCCGAATAGCAGTTAGCGAAACATCGCCTGGAAAGGCAAAACCGTCGGACTTTATGTTACGGTAATATACACTCCGTGGCAAACCCCGCAATAGAAGTCGGAGCGGCTACATAATCGTTCGTACTCCAATCTTCGGGATTGCTTCACTTCGTTCGCAATGACAATAAACAAGCACGTCATCGCGAGCGTCGGCGAAACGCCGTTCGAAAAGACGAACGTTACAGGGCTTCGTAAGGATCGACGACTACGGACGTGTCGAAATACTTCCACGGGAGGACGTCTTTCGGCGGCTCTATCTTAAAACACAGTCTGTTTTTGGTCACGGGGTGAGTAAACGAAAGAGTCGTAGCCCAAAGCGCGAGCCTGCCCTTTTTAGCCTTTTCGCCGCCGTAACGCATATCGCCGTAAACGGGAGTGCCTATATTAGCCATCTGCACTCTTATCTGATGACTTCTGCCAGTATGGAGCGTAACCGAAACGAACGAAAGTCCGTTCTTTTCTTCCTTTACGTCGTACTCGAGTTCGGCGAATTTCGCGCCTTCTACCGACTGCCCGCAAACGTAAACCATATTGTTTATCGGGTTTTTCTTTAAGTAGTTGGTAAGGGTCGCGCGTTTTTCTTTGGGGCAGCCGACGAGTACGGCGGAATATTTCTTTTCGAAATCGCCCGTCTTCATCTGTTCGGAAAGCCTTGCCGCCGCCTTACTGCTTTTTGCGAATACCATTACCCCGCCCGTGGGTCTATCCAGTCTATGCACGAGCCCGACGTAAACGTTACCCTGCTTGTTTTCACGTTCTTTGATATGCTCCTTTATCACGGTGAGCATATCTTTGTCTTTGCTCTCGTCTTCGCACGAAGGCACGCCCTGCGGCTTCATTACCACTATTACGTGATTATCCTCGTGTAAAATCACGAGATCTTCTTTTTCGAATTGTTTTTCACTCATTTATAAACATGCCTCCCGCTCCGCACGGTAGATTTATCCCTTCTTCGGTCTTTACGCCGACTTCGTACGCTTCCACTCTGCCTTTGCCGACTTTCCGTTTTACGGTCAGAGTAAGAATGTTTTCGAGTACCGTCGGTTGAAGCCCCGTAGTATAACTGTTGATAAGCACGAAAAGCGGATTATCCGACAAAACTTCGGTACAAAGTTCTACGAAAGGATATATTTCGCTTTCGATTTTCCACATTTCGCCGTTCGGTCCCCTGCCGTAACTCGGCGGGTCCATTATAATCGCGTCGTATTTATGCCCGCGTTTGATTTCGCGTTTTACGAATTTAACGCAGTCGTCTATTATATATCTGACGGGTTTGTCTTTAAGACCGGAAAGCCGGACGTTTTCACCCGCTCTTTCGACCATGCCTTTGCTTGCGTCTACGTGACAGACGCTCGCCCCCGCAGACAGACACGCGACGGTCGCCCCGCCGGTATACGCGAATAAGTTCAATACGCTTATCGGTCTGCCGGCGTTTTTGATAAGTCCGCGCATTATATCCCAGTTGACGGCCTGTTCGGGGAAAAGCCCCGTATGCTTAAACCCCATGGGCTTAATCTTGAATTTAAGATCGTCATAGGATATAACCCATTCTTCGGGGAATTTTTTGAGATATTCCCAACGCCCGCCGCCGCTTTCGCTACGGATATATTTGGCGTTGAGATCTTTATAATGCTCCATATTCGTCCTTGCGCCCCATATAACCTGCGGGTCGGGACGAAGAAGAACGACGTCTTTCCAACGCTCCAACTTATATCCGTCGCCGGTTGCGAGAACGACGTAATCTTTCCATTTATCGGCTACTTTCATACTTTTTTGACTACGAGCGTAACTTTATCGCCGTTGATGTCGAAGTCTTTTTTATACCCGTCGAAAATCTCGTTTACGAATTTTTCGGCGAGAACGTCGCCCGCTATATCTTTGCCGAGCGACTTAAACGCTTTTTCGCTTACGCCTTCGGCGGCGTAACCCAATACTATACGGTCGGTTACGTTGAAACCCGCTTCTTTACGCATATTCTGTATTCTCGAAACGATCTCTCTTACCGTGCCTTCCATCAGAAGTTCGTCGGTAACGTGAGCGTCAAGCACGACAGTCAGACCGTCGGTGCTTTCAGAAACGTAGCCTTCGGCGGGTTCGCTCGAAATAAGCAAATCGTCGAGCGAGAGCGAAACGGGCTTGCCGTTTACTTCGAAGTCGTAATTTTTGCCGCTTCTTACGGTGTCTACCACCGCTTTCGCGTCGCACGTGTCGAGGAATTGCCTTATTCCGCCGAGCAACGCTCCGTATTTCGGTCCGAGCGTTTTAAGTTGCGGCTTTAATTTATAATTTACGAACTGCGACGCGTCGCGTAAAAGTTCGAAACTCTTGATATTGAGTTCGTCGCGCGCTATGCCGTAGAGTTCGGGCGAAAGGTCTATCTTTCTGTCCGAAGCGATATAGAGTTTGCCGAGCGGTTGACGGTTCTTTATATTGCTGCCGTTTCTCGCCGCTCTGCCAAGCGTTACGATTTCGAGAACGGTCTCCATACCTTCTTCGAGTTTCTTGTCGATAAGGCTTTCATCCGCCGTCGGGAAATCGCAGAGATGTACCGATTCGGGCGCGTCCTTGAAGAAAGGAACGACGAGATTAAGATACATGCTTTCCGTCATGAACGGAACGAACGGAGCGCAGATTTTAGCCAAAGTTACGAGCACCGTGTAAAGCGTCGTATAAGCCGCCGCCTTGTCTTCGGTCATTTCGCTGCCCCAGTATCTCTCTCTGCCGCGGCGAACGTACCAGTTGGAAAGTTCGTCGGTGAAGTCCTGAATGGTTCTTGCCGTTTCGAAAATCTTGTAATTGTCAAAGCCTTCGTCAACCGTCTTTATAAGTGTGTTGAGTTTGGACAATACCCACTTGTCCATAAGACTCAACTTGCATTTTTTAAGGTCGTATTCCGACGGGTTATATTTATCGATGTCGGCGTATAAGACGAAAAACGCGTAGGTATTCCAGAGCGTACCCATAAATTTGCGCTGACCTTCGGAAACCGCTTCTTCGTAGAATCTCGTCGGAAGATACGGCGCGCTGCCCGTATAGAAATACCACCTTACGGCGTCCGCGCCCTGCTTGTCGAGTACCGTCCACGGGTCTACGACGTTGCCGATATGCTTGCTCATCTTAATACCGTTCTTATCGTTGACGTGCCCTAAAACTATACAATTTTTGAAGGACGCTTTATCGAAGAGAATAGTCGAAATCGTGAGAAGCGTATAGAACCAGCCTCTCGTCTGATCGACCGCCTCGGATATGAAATCGGCGGGGAAATGCTTTTCGAAAAGGTCTTCGTTTTCAAACGGATAATGGTACTGCGCGAAAGGCATAGAGCCCGAATCGAACCAGCAGTCGATAACTTCTTTTACTCTCGTCATCCTGCCGCCGCACTTACCGCACTTGCAATGAAGCGCGTCTATATACGGACGGTGAAGTTCGATATCGCCCTCGACTCCGCAAGCCTCTTTGAGTTCTTCTTTGGAACCCATAACCCGCTTTTCGCCGCAGTCTTCGCATACCCATATCGGCAACGGAGTACCCCAGTATCTTTCGCGGGATAAGCCCCAATCGATTACGTTTTCAAGGAAGTTGCCCATTCTGCCCGTACCTATCGTTTCGGGCATCCAGTTTACCGACTTGTTGGCAGCGATAAGCCTGTCTTTTACGGCGGTGGTCTTTATAAACCAGGAACTTCTCGCGTAGTACAAAAGCGGAGTGTTGCAACGCCAGCAGAAGGGATAACTATGCTCGAAGAGTTGGTCTTTGAAAAGTTTTCCGCTTATTTTAAGGTCTTTTATGATTTCCTTATCGGCGTCTTTTACGAACTGACCCGCGTAAGGAGTAACGGCTTCGACGAATCTGCCGCGATCGTTTACCATCTGTACGAACGGAAGATTATACTTTCTGCCGACGTTGGCGTCGTCTTCGCCGAACGCGGGCGCGATATGAACTATGCCTGTTCCGTCGGTAAGCGTAACGTAATCGTCGTTGGTTACGTAAAACGCCTTTTCTTTGAACGAACCGAGCGCGTACGGGAACATAGGTTCGTACTCGACGTATTCGTAGTCTTTACCTTTCTTTTTGCTTACGAGTTCGTATTCTTCGAAAAGAGTCGGCACTAACGCTTCGGCTAAAATATAGTTTTCGCCGTTTGCCGAAATTTCTACGTAGTCGGAGTTCGCGTTCATACAGAGCGCGACGTTGGACGGAAGCGTCCAAGGCGTAGTAGTCCACACCAGAAAATAAGTGTTTTCTCTGCCCTTTACTTTGAATTTTACGTAAACGGACTTTTCTTTTACGTCTTTATACCCCTGCGCGACTTCGTGCGAAGAAAGCGCCGTTCCGCAACGCGGGCAGTAGGGTACGATTTTGTAACCTTTGTATAAAAGTCCTTTTTCGTTTATGGTTTTAAGTGCCCACCACACCGATTCGATATAATCGTCGTGATAAGTAACGTACGGGTGATCCATGTCTACCCAGTAACCGAGGCGGTCGCTCATCACTTTCCATTCGTTGGTGTACTTCCAGACCGACTGCTTGCACTCTTTTATAAACGGCTCTATGCCGTATTTTTCTATATCCTGCTTACCGTCGAGTCCGAGTTTTTTCTCGATTTCGAGTTCGACGGGAAGCCCGTGCGTATCCCAGCCCGCTTTACGAAGAACGTGATAGCCCTTCATCGTGCGGTATCTCGGCACGATGTCTTTCATTACGCGCGTTAAAACGTGCCCGATGTGCGGTTTTCCGTTAGCCGTCGGCGGACCGTCGTAAAATGTAAACTCCCTGTTGCCTTCGTTCTTTTTAACGCTCTTTTCGAACACGTCGTTTTGCTTCCAGAACTCGATTATCTCTTTCTCTCTCGAAACGAAATCGAGCGAAGCGTCTACTTTCTTATACATACTGCCTCCCGTTCACAAACGGCTTGCCTTTTGCTTTGCCGTTTGTCCGATAAATAAAAATCCCCTGCGTCTGCGCGCCCGCCCGGCATGACCGGACGACCGAGAAGACGGGGGAACCGCGGTACCACTTCTCTTCCGCGTTTAATCGTTTAAGCGCGGCTCTTTTATCCTTTTTACGTAAAGGTGAACGTCGTCGCATACTGTGATTTTCCGCGACGCGGCTCGGAAAGGATACGGCATATAAGCGTTGCGATCGGCTCTCACCTGCCCGACTCTCTGTTACGCCCGTGTTTATATCCGCGTGTTTTCGTCTTTGCCTTTTCTATATATTAGCAAAATTTTTGATTTAAGTAAAGCGTTTTGACAAAATCGGCGTGAAATAACTTGCAAAATTTATAAAAATGCGTTACAATGTTCTCACTGCGCTAGGTGGGGAGCCGGCGGTGCCCTGTACTTGCAATCCGCCGTAGCAAGGCTGAAGGTTCTCCGAGGCTCGCCGTATGGTTGGCTGCGCGCGGTAAGGCGTGATGATATCAAGGTCTTATGCAACGTGAACCCGCGAACCGTGTCAGGATAGGGATATAGCAGCACTAAACGGTTATTTGCGTGTGCCATAAGGTTGCTTTGAAGGAGCGACCTGCCCCGTTACCGCTTCGGTACGACGTGTCGACGAGAAATGCGCAGTATTTTGAATTTTCGGGCGGACGATACAGTCCGCCCTTTCGTTTTTTTACGAACGCTTTGAGTCAACTCATCCGACGGCGCTACGCCGCCACCTTCCATGCAAGGGAAGGCAAGGGATACGCTACGCCGCAAAATAATAAAACAGAGCCATAAAAATGAGTGAAGTAAAAGAAAGATTGAATGCGATACTCGCCGATATAGTGGAAGGAAATAATTTCGGCGAAAAAATAACGCTTCTCGGCGCGACCAAATACGTCGCCATGGACAAAATAGTCGAAGCCTACGAAAACGGGCTTACCGTTATCGGCGAAAACCACGCGCAGGAGTTCAGGGATAAATTCCCGTTTTACCCCGAGGGCTTGGAAAAACATTTTATAGGTACTCTTCAGACGAATAAATTCAAATACGTCGTCGGCAAAGCATACAGTATAGATTCCGTTTCATCGCTCGATATGGCGAGAAAAATCAACGACTTCGCCGCTAAAAAAGGCGTAATTCAGAATATAATGCCCGAAATAAACGCCGGATGCGAAGAATCGAAAACGGGTATGCCGTTCGACGACCTTAAAAGGGATTTCGACGAAATAGCGGCTCTGCCTAACCTTAAAATAATCGGAATTATGGCAATGCTCCCTATAACCGTGCAACTGCCGATAACCGCCGACGCCGAAACGCTGGCGCGGATTACGCGCGAGATACGCGCATTTTACGACGAAAAGAGAAAAAATCTGCCCGATATGAAATATCTTTCTATCGGCATGTCGGGCGACTACAAGATAGCGATTGCCAACGGCAGCAATATGATCCGCATAGGCAGAGCGATTTTCGGTCAGAGATACCCCGAAGAAAACAAATAAGGAGGAAATTGTGGGATTTTTCGAGTTTTTGACTAAAAAAGTTGACGCAAAACCTAAAAAAGAGAAAAAAACCGAAGCGGAACGACAAGAAAACGAGCAAGGCGATTACGGATTCGACCGCAAAAAATATTCGCATATAGACGAATTCCGCCCACGCTCTTTCGATGACGTTGCGGGTATTATAGACTGTCTTTTGGATAACAAGCCTGCGCTCGTGTTTTTAACCGAAGTGAGAGATACCACCGCGCAAAGAGTACTCGATATACTTTCGGGCGCGGCTTACGCTCTGTACGCAAAAATCTGCGAAGTCGGCGAAGAAACCTACCTGATTACGACGGATAAAAAATAGGATGCACATATGGACATGAAAGAATTTGTAAGGGTGATACAGATACCCACCGCCGACGGACAAAGATTAAGTGAGTACGGACTGTTCCATTGCATATTTTTTGCTCTGACGATAGCGGCGATGGTATTCGCCGTTATATACACCCTTAAAAAGGGCGAAAAAAACTTATATTTTTTATACGTTTTATCGTCCGTTTTAATGTGGGTCGGCGAACTATATAAACAATTTTGCTACTCGTTCAAAACGGGAACCTTTCATTACGACTGGTACTTTTTCCCGTGGCAGTTCTGCTCTACCCCGTTATACACGTTTTTGTTCTGCGCGATTGCCAAAAAAGGAAAACTTTACGACGCGGTTTCGGCGTACAACGCGACCTACGCCCTGTTTGCCGGCACTTGCGTAATGATCTATCCGAGTACGCTCGTATCTAATTACGGAATAAGTTTTCAATCCCTTTTACACCACGCTTTAATGATGATAACGGGCGTTTCGGCTCTCGTTTCGTACGCTAAAAAATTCTCGGTTAAATTGTTTTTCGAAAGTTTTTTGGTTTACTGCATATTGTTCGTAATCGCGATAATACTGAACTTTGCAATTCCCGCAATTACGGGGCAAAAAGTAAATATGTACTTCGTTTCAAAGACTTTCCCCGGCAAAGACAATCCTTTCGGAATATTCCAAAAAGCCTACCCGTACCCGATTTTCCTTATCGTATATACGCTTTTATTTACGGAGTTTGCCGCGCTTATCGCGCACGTCGCATACCTCGTCGCAAAAAAAGAAGGCGGAAAAACGACTTGCCGCGAGTAGCCATTAACTCCGCGGAATACCACCCTTCCGGGAGACGTTTCGCTTGCGCTCAACATGACGTTTATAAATGCGCATAAATCGGTAAAAACGGCGCATAATGCGGGTATGAAGAAATACGACGACATTTCGGAAGTTGAAAAAATGCTTTCTTCCGCCGAACCGTCCGAAGTAGGCAATCTGCTTTCGGAACTTATCAGACTTACGAATACAAAATAAATAACTAAAAAAGGTGCGGGGCAAATCTTTGCGATTTGCCCCGCTCCTTTTACATTCGTTTATAGTCTTTATTTTTTATCTTCCCGAAGTCTTTTTTCGAGCGCGCTGCCCGACGGAACTTCTTTTAATTGTTCGCGGGCGAAAATCATAGCGTTATACGGTTCGCCGACACCCACGCCGTCGACTGCCGAAACGTACATCGGCATAGTGCCGATAAGTTCCCACCCGCCGACCGATTCGCGGATAATGGTATTCGACAAACCTTCCATTTTAGCCACTGCCTCACCTGCGGTTTTCCCTACCACTCTGCCCGGTACGGGTACGACTTTATAAACTCTCATAATATCTCTCCTGCTCGTTTATGCCTAAATATTAACACAAATTTTGCTTATTTTCAAGCGAAATAAAGAGAATTGCGGCGAAAAGGGAAAAATAATACGTTCAGCCGCGTCCCACCCTTCCGGGAGTATGCTCTCCCGTTGAAGCGGGAGAGGTGGCGACCTGCCTAAGGTCGCCACGCTGCGCTCGCGATGACGATACTAAACGCGTCGTTTATTCGGGTTTTTTGTCGAAATCGAGAGTCAGATCGTAATCGCCGAGTTTGTGAACTTTGAAGCCGTTCTTTTTATACTCGTCGTAATTGAAAGCCTCTAATTCGTCAATAGCGAGTTTATGGAATTCGTAGAAATTATGCCACCATTCCCAGCCGCTGCCGAGCGAATTGGCAAGATAAGCGTCCGCGATATCGCACGCCGTTTGCGGCGCGACGTAAAACGCGCCCATGGCGAGTACGTTTACGCCGTTACCCGTAATGGCTCTTATAGCAGCCGGCAGACTTTCTACGACGCCTGCGTGAACGTGCGGGCATTTGCTCGCCGCGATATGTATGCCCATACCCGTTCCGCAGAACACGAGCGCGCGTTCGTAATTGCCTTCGGAAATTTCCGCGCCGACGCGAAGCCCTACTCTATGGAACATCAAATCGGTATCTTTGGGGTCGCTATCCTTTTTAACGCCCAAATCGAGTATCTTCCAGCCTTTTTTTTCGAGATGTTCGACGACGATTTCTTTAAGCGGAAAGCCTGCGAAATCCGCGCCTACTACAAGATATTTATCTTTTACGGTTTTCATAAATAATCTCCTTATAAATATTTTTATTTATCGATTTTAAGGGTATGTTTGCCCGCTTTTAATTCGCGTTTTTCGCCGCCGCATAAAAGATCGACGGTCGAAGTCGGCGGAACGGTAATATCGAGTTCTACGCCCGATTCGCTTCTTTGCCACTTAACTTCGAGCATTCCGCGCACGGTTTTATACGAAGTTTCGACGAAGTCTATGCCGTCGACGAAAACGGGAGCGACGGTGAGTTTATCCGCGCCGAACGCGTCTTCGCTAACGTCGATACCGCCCAGAAACTTATACAAAAACGCGTCGTAACTGCCGTACATCGGGTGGTTGAACGAGTGCATTTCGTTGGTCATTTTCGACTCCCATCTTTCCCAGACGCTCGTCGCGCCGCTCGCAATCATATATCCCCAGCCGGGATATTCGGGGTTTTTAAGAATTTTCACGACCGCGTCCGCATGACCGTATTCGGCAAGAACGTAGAAAACGTGCCGATAACCTACGTTACCGCTCGTGCAGTGGTAATTTCTCGCGACCACGTCTTTATAGACGTTTTCGGCGACCTCTGCCGTATGCTTTTCTGCGCATATGCCGAGAGATACCGCGAGCGCGTTTTCGGTCTGCGTTCCGCGCGAATAGTTTTTGGTTTCCGCGTCGAAATATTTATCGTTTATCGCCTTGCGACAAAGTTCGATATCTTTTTTATAGAGTGCGATATCCGCCTTATTGCCCACGATTTCGGCAATCTTTTTCATCTCTTTAAGATGCCAGAAAAGGTATGCGGTGGATACGAAAATATTGTCGGGCTGAACGGTTTCGGGGTACGGAAGCACCCAGTCGCCGTAATAGTAATAATCGGTTATATAACCTTTCGATCTGCTTTTTAAGTACTCGACCCACGCTTTTAAGTGTTCGTATTCGCTTTCGCAAACCGATTTATCGCCGTAATAACGGTAGGCGTAATCCGCCATAAGCAGATAGATTACGCACACGGGGTCTGCGGGGATTCCGCCCGTATAGAAAGGTACGGTATCGGCGATTTCGCCCTTTGCCGTCTGCGAATGAGTTATATCGCGGGCGAACTTGGGGAAAAATCTCGACATATCGATATTGTAAACCGTCTGAAAAACTCTCGAACCCAAATCGTTGAGCCAGCCGAAACGCTCGTCGCGTTGCGGGCAGTCGGTAAGTATCGAATGTTCGTTGCTCCGTTCGGTCAAAACGGCTATTTCGTGAAGTTTATTCAAGGTTTCGTCGGAACACTTAAACGACCCGACTACTTCGCACGAACTGTGTACGTGTTCGCCGACGACTTCTAAAAGTTCGGCGTTGCCTTCTATTACGAATTCGACGTACTGGAAACCGTGATACGTAAACCTCGGCGCAAATTCTTCTACGCCGTAGCCTCGAAGTATATACTTATCCGAGCATCTTGCCGAGCGGAGATTGAGTTGATTGACGAAACCGTTATCGTCGAGGCGTTCGCCGAACTTCATCGTAACCGCCGCGCCGCGTTCGCCTTTGACTTTTATCCTTACCCAGCCCGCGAAATTCGCGCCCATATCGGATACGAAAACGCCGTTGCCCTTGTTCTCCCTTGAAACTTCTTTGAAAGTTCCGCAGACTTTAATCGGGTTTATATATTGCGAAACGAGTTTACCGCGCGGAGCGTCGGTCGCTATGGTATACATCCAGCCGTTCGCCCAGGTCGGCTCGTAGTCGAGCGTAGCCCAGTTAAGCGGATATTTTTCTTCTATTCTCGCGTCGTAAATTTCGCCCGAATAAATGCCGTTATCTATCGTAGGACTGCCGCCTACCCACCAGCCGTTTGCGGGGCCGGAATGGTCTTCGAAATAACTGCCGTCGTCGAATTCGACGTAAAATTGCGCGTTGAGTTTTCTCGCGCCGAACCAGCCGTAGCCGAGTTCAACGCCGACGACGTTATCGCCGACGAGCAAATCGTCCATGGGGTACACGCAATACTCTACCCTTTCGGCGTATTCGGTAACGGACGGATTAAGTCTTTCGTCGCCGATCTTCTTACCGTTAAGGAAAAATTCGTGATACCCGAGCCCGCAGATATACGCCCTTGCGCGAAGTACTTTTTTGTCTTTCGGCAGGGTTATTACCTTACGGAAAAGCAAAGTTCCGCCGTTAAAGTTTACGGGTATTGCAACCCATTTGCCCTTCCAGTCGGATTCTTCGAAAAGGCCCGTTTCGAAGGTTTGTTCGCCGCTTTCGATAATTTCGCCCGAAGCGGTTTTGACGGCTGCGTTTACGAAATATCTCGTATGAGATTCAAGGGCTTTTCCGCCGTACTCTATACCGATAGAATCGACGTAACCGAGCCAGCCGCTATCCCATACGTTTACGGCGGACTTGCCGTCTTTACGCACGGATATTTTATAACCCGTTATATCCGCGGCTTCGCTGTACTGCCATGAAAAACGCGGTTTTTTATTGTCTACGCCGAGCGGCGATACCTGATATTCCGTTTTGAAGTTGATTATTTTAAGCATAATTCAGTCGATTAAAGCGGTTCGTCGCCCGCCCTCGGGCGGGCGACGATCGCGTAAGACTTTTTTATAAGTCTTTAAGTGTTTTTATTTTCTCTTCTTTTTAGCGAGAGCGATAACGCCCAAGCCGAGCAACGAAAGCGCGGAAGCGCTTGCTACGCCGGACTTACAACCTTTCTTCTGAGTTGCCGCTTTTACTTCTACGATAAGGTTAGCGGTATATTGCTGACCTTCGTGAGTTACCCTGATAACTACGTTCTGTTCGCCCTTTTCGTCGGGGTCGTAGCCTACGTAGATTGCGTTTGCAAGGTCGGTAGCCTCTACTCTGTCGCCGTTACCGTAAACGTAGTAGCCTTTGACTTTGGAAAGGTCGAGCGTTTCGGTACCCGGTTTAACGGTGAGTTTGCCGCTGATTTCGAGCCTTATAATCTTATTGACTACGTTTACGCTGACGGTTTTGGTAATGGTTTCGCCGTCTTCGCTCGAAAGAGTTACGGTGATGGTGGCTGCGCCTTCTTTAAGCGCGTTGATCTTTCCGTTTTCTGCAACGGTAAGAACGGTCGTATCGCTCGAAACGTAAGTGAACTTACCCGTCGTAGCGTTTGCGGGAATTCTCGACGCGCCCACGGTAGCGTTATCCGTGCCGAGCGCGACTTCGAGAGTTTCGGACGCGACTTCCATATCGGTGTACGGAATGTAGAGCGACCAACTGTTACCCGTAAATCTGTACATTACGTCGTTTTTAAGAACGGCGTCTTTGTAAAGCATACCTTTATCGTCGCTGTACGCGCCGGTGTCGGTTGCGGTAGGAGCAAGACCCGTATGTCCGTAAACGGTGAGACCCGCAATGAGTTTTATGGTGTCGCCCTGTTTATACAGACGTTCGTTGAAATTGTCGTTATCGAGATCCGAGTTTCCTTCCACGGTTTTACCGTCGGCTCTTGCGGGCATAACGCAGATATTGCCTTTACCTAAAATATAAAGCCCTACGGTAATCTTTTCGCCGTCTCTGTAATATTCGATATGGTCGGCGAAATCCGGAAGATCCGCAACGCTCGTAATATTGCAAACGTTGAAAGTACTGTTGGGGTATTCGATGAACGAATAATACAAGAACCAATCGACGGGCGCAACTTCGGTAATTTCGAGATCTGCGACTTCGTATACGCGAACGTATTCGTCGAGTTCATATTCTTCTTCGTCGAGAGTTACGACTATGGTAACTTTCATTCTGCCGAGTCCCGTAGGATCTTCGGGAATAACGCTCGTATCGACGGCAGTTTTGAATCTTGCGTTGTCGGCCGTCAAGGCGATAGGCTCGCTTTCGCTGCCGTTACTGAAAACTTTAACGACCGTGAAATTAGACGGTATAGCGGCGGCAGAACCTTTTTCCGCCATTATGGTATAACTGCGGTCGAATCTGACTTCTTCGACGGTCAAAGCGGGGTGAACCACTACGGCAAAAGTCTTTTCAATCGAGCCGACCTTTGCGGTAATAGTAGCGTTACCTTCTTTAACGCCCGTAATTAAGCCGCTTGCGGAAACCGTAGCGACGGTATCGTCGGACGAAGTGAATTTCGGAGTGTAAAGCGCGCCTTCGTTTGCGGAATACGTAAGTTTAAGCGTTGCGCCGGCGTAAACTTCGTTTTTAGCAGTGTCGTTAGTGATATTGAATTCGGTTACGTCGTGAGTTGCGGGAACGTAAGGAATAAATGCGCTTCCGTTATAGATAAACGGGAAATCTTTATTTATTCTTTCTCCAACCTCTCCGTGAGTAAGCAAGAATCCTTTCTTAATGGTAAATATATCGCCTACCATCGGGTAATAAGGATCGGTTATAACATCGGAAACCGCAGAACCAAGACGAGCAATAAAGTTTTTGGAATTGACATAAGTACAATCTGCCAAGGGCTTAACTTCGCCGTACGCGTTGACATAAGAGAGATGATCTTTGTCGCCTGCGGAAAACAAAGTATATGCACCAGCATCAGCAAGCGAAAGTTCAAACTGAACGGTCGGACCAGCCCAAGATTCATTGTATCCGATAGCGGTTACTTCGATTTCGGAAATTGCGGATTCGGGCAATTGTCTTACGTAACTCGAACCGTTATAAACGAATCTTACGTCTTCGCCGAGATAGCATGCGCCGTAAGTAAAGCCGGCAAGAAATTTAACCTCGTCGCCTTTGTCGGGAGTATATCCCTGACCTCTCATAAGCGCGACCTGCGTTCCGAAAGGCTCAACCGTTGCATTTGCGAAAACAGAACCGTCCGCCTTCGTTACTACAACGTATTTATCCATACCGGGCATGGTAGCACCCTCGTGAGGATAACCGCCTGCAACAGAGAAACCAGTAACGGCAAGACCAAGCCCCCAACCGCCACCGATATTTACATATTCGACACCGGTAATTTCGTCTTTGACTACGGGAGTTTCAGGCTCTGCGGGTTCGGTAGGAATCGTATTGCCCTTAATCCATTTAGATCCGGTATAGATATAATTTATATCTGCGCTTACGGTAATATCGGGATACAGCGAGAATGTCGTTCCGCTTTTGATAGTGAATAAATCTCCCCGCTCTGCACTTGCAAAATTATAACCGGTATTCAGGCAATATACTTTGAAAGTTTGTCTGGACGGAACTTGACGAACAAAGTCAGGGTTATAAACCGTGCTCCCTCTCGTCACGGTAATGTTGGCAAAATCGTTTATACCGAGTTCAGCCTCATCATCACCGGTAAACGTCATGTTTTGCCAATTGATTTCAACGCTGTTGTTTGCTCCCGGTGTAACGGTATCTCCAAGCGTCAGTTCGTTCGAGGCGGAGGCTGTCATAAACGACATGCCGCACACCAGCGAAACAGCCATTGCTATAGTCATAAAGACTACAAAAAGTTTCTTCTTCATAATTTCCTCCTTAATGAAATTATAAAATATACGCTTTTGCGTATTTTTTTCTTATACCTTACGCCTGCGCGAGAAGCGTAGAAGTTACCGTTCCGTTTACTTCAACGCAAACGTAATAGTAACCGCCTGCGGCTACCGTTTCGGTAAGCGTTATTTTGCCGTTATCCGCGGCGAGAGATTTCACGCTCCAACCCGAATCGGCGTTATCGTTATAAACGAGCATTGCGCCGCTTACGGTAGTACCCTTGGGCGCGACCACTTTAAGATTGCCGTTTGCCGCGGTCAGATCCTGGTTTTCAAAGGTTGCCATGGTCTTTTTGCCGAAAATTATCTCGTCGGCGAAAGCGAAGGGTTCTTCGCGACCCAAAGCGTGCGCGTGAGAGTGCAAAAAGCCTTTTACGAGAGAGATTCTCGCGTTTTTGCAGTGCGAAGCCGTTTTAGACACCGTCTGCGGGGTCTGATTGATATCGTTTATGCCCGCCAAAAAGAGTATGGGCGTATTTACCCTTGACATTCCCGTATCGTCGTCCCACACGATAGCGTTACGGTGGTTATTATAGTACGACGGAATATTGCCCGTAGAGCCGTAGTTATTGAGCGTGCAGTAAATCGGGATAGAAAACGCGAATCTGTCGTCGTAACCGGTCGTTATCGACGTGATTATTCCGCCCCAACTTATTCCGCATATACCGACCTTATCCGAATCCACGAAAGAAAGTTTTCTCAAAAACGAGTTCGCGCGGACGGCAAGCGACACCGCGTAATACATCCAGGTGTCTTCTATGTCGTTATTATCCGCGTCGGCGTAGTTCTGATTATGCGGAGCGGGATATTCCGATTTCGTATACAAGTCTTGGGGGGCGTTTTCGACCGTTCCGCTTGCCTTGGGGATATGACCTTCGGTATCTATCGCGAAAGCGACGTAGCCGCGGTCGTTCCACTCTTTAACCCATTGATAATAAGCCGTTCCGCCGCCGCCATGCACTAAAAGCACCGCGGGATAGGTCTTATTTTCGGAAAAGTTTTCCGGGTAGCCGAGATATCCGAAAGCGTAACTCTCTTCGCCCTTATAGTCGTGCCTTAAAAACACGCCCTTTATGTTACAATCGGTTTCCGTTCGGTCGTATTCGGGGCAGAATTTATATTCTTGCTTTTGCCACAAATCGAGCGAAAAGTCCACCGCGTCGTAAACGGGGTAATTATGATATTCTCTTTTGCTCGGCTTGGGGGTTTCGTCGCCCGAATTACCCGACGAACAACCCGTAGCCGCAAGACACGTAACAAGCATAAACGAAGCGATTATTTTACTTACAAATCCGTTTTTAGTAGCCATACGAATAACTCAACCTTCCTATCGGAGCGCAATCGCCCGAAACGTAATAATTCATAATGTCGTCGGGTTTTGTAACGTTATCGGTTACTTTGAATACGATATGGCAGTTATCTGCGGTAAGACCGAGGGTGGAAAGCGGTATTTTATACACTATCACGTTGCCGTAAACTCTGTAATCCGCGCTGCCCGCGTTCGCCCAGTTATAGCCGCCCGTGGACTTTTCGATCGAAGTAGTTCCGTCGGTCTTGGGGCTTCTGTTGATAATATAGTCGTAACCGTTGAATCCGTTATTGTTTTCGGTTGCTCCGATTAAAAGCGTCATCCAGTTTTTATCCGCGCCGTTATACGCCGTTATATTGTCTTTCGTTCTGACGTACACGAACAAATCGGAATTGTTATGAACGACTTTTACGTCGGTTATATCGTTACGGTTGCTGTTATCGGTGTATCTGCCTTTTTTGACGGCGTCCTGACCGTTACGTTCGATAGCGTCGCCCGCAAAATCCACGTAGTGCGCCTTTACGGCTTCCCACTGGAAAAGCGAGTCTTCGTTATCTATGTCCATAGTCATTTTCTGATATTTGTATTTTACGCGGTCGGTCAACTTGTACTTACGGATATTGCGGGCAAGTTGCATATAGAAGTTATCCCCGCCGATGCCCGCGCTCGGTTCGATATCTCTCGAATACTCGTCGTTGTACACGTCGCAGAAAGTTACTCTGCCGAACATCGTGTACTTGATAGCCATCCATTCGTTCCAGCCGGTTACCATTACGTTTTTAATCTTTTTGCCTTGGGCTTCGTAGTCAAAAACGCTTTCCCACTCCGTTTCGAAGTTCGCGCCCGCTACGTAAGATTCGATTTCGCCGGTTTTATGGTTGTAGCCCTTGCTCGATCTCGGTTCCATATCGCTGAACTGAATGGTGCTGCCGTGTTGAGCGACCGAAACGCTGATCGCTCCGTAATTTTTATGGATATTCTGCGGATAATCCCAGTCCATCCACGGTATGGCGTTATCGTGCTTTATCCAGCCCTGCGGCCACTGCGATTCGACTATCTCGAACCTGTCGGCAAGGCTTTCGTCCATATAGTTATCAAACCCTGCGTTAGCGAGTTGGTCGCTCGCGCCGCCGTTATCTCTCGTGATACCCGCGATTAACGGCTTACCGTTGGGCGAAAACCATATATCGTTATATTTTTCGGTCTGATAGAAGGTTTCGTAAATTTTCTTCGCCGTAGTGCCGCTGTGCGAGTTGGTATAGAACATTACCTTCGGCACTTTGAAGCCCTGCTTCTGAAATTCGAGCAATGTTTCGATAACGAGTTTGGCAACGTCCGCGTATATAACGGAGTTGGTCGTATCGAAGCAAAGATAGTCGATGCCCGCCATAGTTAAAAGTTCCATATGACGAGTTACTATCCACTTGTCGTTCATATTATAGTAACCGTAAAGCGGTTCGGCGCAGAAGTGGAACTCGTTTACTTTGGAAAGTTCGTTGTCTGTCATGGATTCGAGCGCGGCTTTGCCTTCTTCGGTAGACAACAATTTGCTGTTGTCGTAAATAGCCGCCTGCTGTTCGGTATGCTGCCCGAGCCAGAGCGAATACCATATACCGACGTATTTCGTATCCGTCTTATAACCCGCCGCCTCGGTGAAATATCTGCCGAGAGCGTCCGTGCCGACGGTATTCATCATAGTGTACTCTGCGGGAGTGAGATTTCTGTTGTCTTTTACCCTTCCGTCCGCAGACGGCACAGGATTTTCGTTATCGGTATTATTTTTCATAGAACACCCCGTGAAAGCGAACGTAGCCAGAACGAAGGCAATAATAACGCTTAATAATTTTTTCATAAACACCTCGTCAATATGCGTATGCAAATCTTCCGAGCGGCGCGCAGTCGCCCGAAACGTAGTAATCGTGAATATCGCTGTAATTCGTTACGTTATCCGTCGCTTTTATCCACACGGACGAGCCGTCAGCCGTTACGCCGAGCGCGGAAAACGGAATTTCAAACGATATCGAATTGCCGATTTTTTTGTATTTTACGTCCGTAACTTTTTCGAAGTTATACCCGCCGAGAGAACGCTCTAAACTCGTAACCGAGCCGTCGGGGCTTCTGTTTACGACGAAGTTAAATCCGCCGAAAGTATCGCTATCCGCCTTATCGGTGCGGATAAACAAGTTCATCCAGTTTTTGTCGCTGCCGTTATAATCGGTGATATCTTCCGCCGTTACTACCCTTATATAAAGGTTTTTATCGTCGCTTGCGACCATGACTTCGGATATGTCGTTACGGTTGGAATTATCCGTATAAGTAGTCGTTCTGAAACAGTCGGTGAAGTTCCGTTCAATCGCGTCGCCGACGGGATCTTTGTATTTATTGAAAACCTTAGCCCAGTCCGCGAAAGTTTCGTCTTCGATATCTATCGTGATATTTTTACGGATATAGTCTTTACCCGCCGAATATTTGAATTTTCTTACGTTTATCGCCGTCTGAACGATATAGTTATCGGCGTAGCCGCCCTTCATCATCTCTACGTCGCGGGAATATTCTTCCGAGAACGTATCGACGAAAAACGCGGTGTTGCCGTCGTCGAGTTTCTGCGCCATCCATTCGTTAAAACCCGTTATCATAACGGTGTCGACTTTCTGCTTTTTCTTATCGGCGTTGTTTTTGAAAACGGTTTCCCACTGCTGTTCGTAATTCGTGCCGAGGTTTACGTTTCCGGTAACGTTCTCGCTTTTATCGAAGTCGTAACCCCTGCCGTAATTGGACATATCGCCCTTACTCATAGCCGCGCCGGGATGCTGGGCGAGCGAAACGCTCATATACCCGTTGTAATTTTCCTGCGGGTATTCCCAACTCATCCACGGAAAACCCGTTTCTTTGTCCGAAACGGTAGTCTTGCCGTCGGGCCACTGCGACTCTCTGAAATCGAAAAACTCTTCTTTAAGGTAAGTATAGAGCGTTTCGTTACCCGAACTCTGATTTTTAACGCCGATAATCATCGGTTTGCCGTTAGGCGAATACCAAAGATACGCGTATTGCGATCTCGGAGCGTCGGGCGCAAGATAGCGGTTATAAACGTTCATTACGCAAGCGGGCGAGTTGGTGTTCGTGTACACCGTAACTTTGGGTACTTTGAAGCCCTGCTTAGCAAGCGAATCGAGAATTTCGAACATCAGATCGGCTTGGGTATCGTAACATCTCGCGTTGGTATAATCGTATACGAGAAAATCAATATCCATAAGCATCATAAGTTCGATATGACGCGTCAACACCCACGGGTCGGAAGAAGAATAATAGCCGTAAAGCGGTTCGCCCCAATAGTGGAATTTTTTAGAGTTTACGCCTAAGTATTCGCTTTTCAGATAGTCCGGGTTTTTTTTGAGTATCTTCGTCAGGTCGAGCGTTTCGCCAGCGGATTCGTGTACCCCGTGCCAAAGATGATAGAAAATACCTACCTGATTTCCGTTTTTGACGTCGCCTTTTGCCGATATTCTGCCAAGATCGTCTATCGCCGATAAGTTAGCCGCAGTATAGTCGAAATCGTCCATAACCCGCTTGTCGTACGCTTTTGCGGGAGTTTTCGTCGCGGTTTTATCTTTACACCCCGCGAGCGAAAAGAGCATAAACAAAGCAATCGCCGTCGCAACCGTTTTTTTCATCATTCACCCTTAAATAATCAGCCTTTAATGCCGGACATCGACACTCCCTCGATAAGTTGCTTCTGAAAGATAGCAAAGATTATCGTCGGAATTATCGACATGAACACCGCTCCCGCCATTACGATATTGTCTTTTATCGATCCGACGCGGTCGGTAGAGTTCGTGGAGTAATATACGACCTGCGCGAGAGTTCGTATTTTCTCTCCGTCGCAATATACCATAGGTCCGTAATAGTCGCCCCAATAGGATATAAACACCTGCGACATCACGTAAAGCAACACGGGTTGACAGAGAGGGAGAGTTATGAAGAGATACCTCTGGAAAGTATTCGCTCCGTCGATCTTCGCCGCCTCGTCGAAATCTTTGGGTATCCCTAACATGAATTGCCGCGTCAGGAATATATACACCGCGCCGCCGCCGAATAAGTTCGGTATGGTAAACGGATATATCGTATCGAGCCAATTGAAACCGCCGTTACCGAAAATTCCGTTTTGGGAATACATTACGTAAAGGGGCAACTGCGTAACCGCCGCCGGCAGCATCATCGTGCCGAGCATAAGAAAGAACATTACGTTTCTTCCCGTCCACTTTAACTTCGCGAAAGAATACGCGATAAGCGACGACGAAAGCGGCACGGCGATAAGGTTGAACGCGATTATTATAACCGTCCATTTAAGACCGCTTAAATACGCCAGCGGGTTCGCGCTATTACCTTCGACGGTTTTATCGTAGAAAAGGGTCTTGAAGTTGGAGAACATCCAATCTTTGGTAAAGAAGTCGTAACTGTACTTCGCGTTGTCGGCAGTCATAAGACTTCGGTTTATCATATAGAGATACGGGACGAGAAGCACGATCGCAAGCGCGGTCATAAGCGCGTACAGAATAACGTTGGAAACGACCGTCTGCGCGCTCATACGCTTTTTCGAGGGTTTAAGCCCGTACGAATAATTTTTCGTCGTGATCATTTGTCGCTATCCCCGTAAAACACCCATTTGCTCGTCATAAACAAAATCGCGGTAAGCACGCCGACTATGACGAGAGTTATCCAGGCAAGCGCGCTCGCTCTGCCGTAAGAAGTCGCGTCGCCGCCGAAAGACAAGTAGTAAATGCGAAGCCCCAGCATATTGAGCGCGTCGCGCGTTCCGCCGCCTCCGTCGTGTCCGAAGGTGAGCGGAGCGGTACTCTGCACCGTGCCTATAACCGACATTATCAGGTTATAGAATATCATGGGCGTAGACATGGGCAGGGTTATCGAAAAGAGTTTTCTCAGTTTCGACGCGCCTTCTATATCCGCCGCTTCGTAGTATTGTTTGTCTATCGACTTGAACGCCGAAAGCCACAGAAGCATTCCGCCGCCCGCGCCCCAAAGCCCGTAGAAAATAAGCGAAAGCATCGCTCTGAAATCGGTTTCGTCGTGCCACTTGAACGGCGTACCGCCGAAAGAGGCGAGTATTTCGTTAAAGAGACCCTGAAAGTACGTTCCGTCGGGGCGTTGCACGTTGAGAGCGGTAAGTTTTTTCCAGATAACCGCGCTCGCCGCCGCGGGGATCATACACGGCATATAGTAAAGGACTCTGAAAGCCTTTACTCCCCTTTTCTGCTCTTTACTTACGAGCAGCGCGAGAAAATACGACGCTATAAGACCCAGCGGAACGCTTATTATCGCGTAAAGGAAAGTGTTTTTGGCGATATATCCCGCAAGCGGACTTTTAAGTATTTTTGCGTAGTTTTCAAACCCTACGAACGTATCCATCCAGTCGGACGGAGAAAACACGAACTGCGGGGATTGATAAAACGACATTATCAGGGAAAATATTACGGGTATAAGCGTGAATACGACTATACCTATCGCAAGCGGCAGGTTGAAAAGCCAGCCCACGTAGTTTTTTCTTAAAAACTTTAATATTTTACCCGATTTTTTCTTTTCGGATGCAACGGAAGTCATAACCGTATTACGCCTCCCGTTTTATTGCGCCGACGAAATAGCGACGTCGATAGCGTTCTTACAATTGCTTATCGCCTTATCTACGGTTACTTTCATATTCGTGCCGTCGACGAACAATTCTTTGAGCGCGGTGTCGATACCTTTCTTCGCTCCGATTTTGGTGTACTGGAAGAATTCGGGCGACATTTTGTACTCGGAACCCCAGGTATACGCTTCGAGATTGAGAGCGTCGTAACCTTTACCCCAGTTGGCAGTCTTCGGGTCGGTAAGATCTTTTCTTATCGAAGCAAGGTTAAGACCGTTGAGAGCCATTTCCTGCTGTCCGCCATTACTTAAAAGATAGCGAAGGAACGCCCATGCAAGCGATTTGTTCGAACTCGTTCTGGAGATGCAGTAACCCGCTATGCCCGCGCCGATTTTCGCCTTGCTATAATCTTTCGCGCCTTCTTCGCCCACGCCTATAAGCGGGAAAGTTACGAGGTCGAGTTTGTTGGCGTCAAACTTACCGTCCTTCCAGAACACTTTTTTATTCGCAAGTTGCGATATAGCCATAGACTGGAAGTACATAGCGCACGAGCCTTGTTCGAATCCGCTTCCTACGGTAGTCTGCGAATCGGGAATATATCTCTTTTCTACCATTTCGCGAAGAAGGTTAAGCGTTTCGGCCGTACCCGCTTCGGCGATTACGTTTTTACCGCTTTCGCTTATGACGTCGTTGCCGAAAGTAGCAAGCATGGGTACGCTCGTGGAAAGCCAGGAAGTAAGGTTCGGTTCGAGGCAATATACGCCGCTCATCCCGTTTGCGTCAAGCCATGTTCTGAGTTTTGCGCACGCCGCGAGCATATCGTCCCACGTCCAGCCGTTTTTAACCGTGTTCATGTCTACGCCCGCCGCATTAAACCAGTCTTTACGGTAGAAAGTTACCACGCAGTCGCACGAACGGGGAACGGAGTAACGGGTTCCGCCAACCGCGCCCATGTCGAAATATTCGGTGAAGAACGAGTCGTTAAAACCCGCGGCGCCGAAATGACCGAGTTCGTCGCTCTTCGATATATACTCGTCGAGCGGTTCCATGTATCCGTAGACTTCGTAGATGTCGGGCGAATTCGTCCAAATAATGTCGGGAAGATTCTGCGAGGTCGCAAGACGTTGAATGTTGTTGCCGTACGTATTGACCTGTATAGTTTTGTAAGCGAACGTCACGTTCGGATATTCTTCCTTGAAACCGTCGGTAAGACATGCGATCATGGTTCTTTCGTTCTCGTTCGTGCCGGGAACGCCTATCGTAATAGTCGCTTTGACGTTCTTGTCGGGGACTTCAACGTTAACCGTACCGCTGCCGCGGTTGTTGCCTTTACCCTTGCACGAAGTTGCGATTGCGACCGATAAACAAGTAACCGACGCGAGTAAAAATGCTAAAAACTTTTTCATTTTCTCTCCTCTCTTTTTTTATTTCAATTAAGGGATTCTTTTGCGTGCAACGCAAAAGAAAGGGTACCCTTTGCAAAACTCCGTTATTGATTCGTTTCTTATTTATATTTTACGAGTTGAGCGATCATATTCATCGCGTAAAGCCTTGCCGAAAAATCGTTTACGTGATTTATACCGTTACCCGTAACCGAATAATAATCTTTCGCGGCGATAAGCGCGAGCGACTGCGAAAACATATCGAGCGTGTATACGTTGGCGTTTTCGGAAGCGAGTTGGTCGAGTTTTTTCCAGTATCTTTCAAAACCCGCCTGATCGTATATATCGGGGTTGGCGTTGAAAGCCTTGATTAAAACGACTTCGCAATCGGGGTTTACGCCCTGCACGTCGTCGATAATCTTTTTGATATTCATATAATACGATTCCGCAGAATTCTGACCGCCGAGGTCGTTTATCCCAAAATGAATATACAGCAGATCCGGGTGCTCGTTCGCAAGTTTAAGCGTCTGCGCGTCTTCCGCTCCCCAGCCCGACGTCTTGCCTCCTACCGCCTGATTCGAAAGAGTGATATTCTCGTTATTATACGCCCTTTTGAGTTCTTCTGCGGTGAGCGTCATGAAATTATCCATAAACGGCTCGCGGTTGAACTTCCCGCTCGAAGAGCAACCTTCCATTACGCTGTCACCCGTCGCGCAAATCTTTAACGGGTCGCCGAAAGCGAGTTTTGCCTGCGTTTTCGGAAGCACCGATTTTTTACAAGTCGCGTAAAGCGAAGTATCGAGATCTTTCGTATCGTAAACGTAACTTACGTATATCTGCTTGCCGTAATAGAACGGACTTTCGGAATACACCGCTCCCGCCATCAATACGCAGTCGGTCGAAATATCGCTTATCGAGTTTTTAAGATAAAAACCTTCGGGCATTTCAAGACCTTGCAGATTCTTTTCGGTAAGATACGTAACTCTGTCGGGGTCGTTTACCGTCAGAGTTCTACCCGACACGTTGAACAAGGACGATTCGTATTCTTTTTTAAGCGTGTAATCTCTTACGGATAAAATTCTTACGGGCTTGAATTGAAGTTTGCCGACCGCTTTTCCGTCGTCGCCTTTTATCAATAACACGGATTCGTTGTATATTACGTTACCCGTGTAAAACGGAGTTACCGTTTCGCTTGCGCCGAACGCATAAGCCGCCTCTTCGGGGTTTACGTAATTAGGCAAATTCGAAGACGGAGTTTTATCGTCTTTCGATTTGCCGTTTCCGCCGCACGAAGCCGCGGTCAAGCCGAGTACGGGTAACATAAGCATGGATATAAATAACTTCATAAATCTTCTCATTACGATCCCCCTTGAAAAAAGCGCGTGCTTTTAATCCTTTTCACACTCTCATTTTAACATATCGGACGACTCATTACAATACACAAAAGAAATGTTTGTATTGCACAAACTACATATTTTACTAATTTGCTTGACTTGACGAACCGCGTTTGTTATAATCGATTTAACCTTTTTTATTGCGAGGCTGATATGGGGCGACTTCTCGATATACTCAAAAATACCACCATAAACGTAACCGAAGCGGAATTCGCTACAGTCGGAGATTTTTGGAAAAATCAGGTGTTCTATTATAAAAGAGACCGGCTTTATTACGTTACGGACGGTAACGCAGACATAATACTGAAAGAAAAAACCATTCACCTGCAACAAGGCAGACTGTATCTGATACCCAGCCATTCCGTCGTCGACGGCAATTGCCGGCAATTTTTAAGCCATCACTTCGTACATTTTCAGTTCGACGACTACGCGTATAACCTGTTTTATTCGCTAAGCCCCAAAACCGAGGTTGAAGCGGACGAATTTGACGAACATTATTTCAAGTTGCTGGAAAAATACATGCTCGAAAAGGCTCAAAAACCGCTTTCCGCGCAGACGGAACTGGAAATTAACGGCATAATGCAGATTCTTATATCCAAATTTCTGCCCGACTCCGCATTTAACGACGACATGCTGCTATTCGTCGACATTATATCTTATATAGACGAACACATAGGCAAACCGATTACGGTTGCGGAACTTGCGGACAGAGCGGCCTTGAACAAAGTATACTTTTCAAACATATTCACGAAACATATAGGCATTTCGCCGTCGCAATTCGTTATAAACAGAAAACTCGAAAAAGCCATGGATCTGATAAGACATTCCGACGGCAACATGAAGGAAATCGCCTTTAAGACGGGCTTTGAAAGCGCGATGTACTTCTCAAGAATATTCAAGAAAAAAATAGGCATGACCCCGTCGGAATTCAAAGAAAAAACGACTGTGGGACTAACATAAAATCAAGATTTATAATATCACCGACACGAAAAAAACGCCGAATGCAAAATTGCATTCGGCATTTTTTGGTATGCCAGACAAGAATAATACGAACCAACAACTAACCCTTAGGAATTCATTTTATCCTGTCAAACACCATCAAAAACGATCATTTTTGCACGTTTTGTTCGCCAACTTCTGTATTTTACCTGCATTTTATATCCTATTTTTCGGTAATGCAAGCAATTTTTATTATCGAAAATATTTTTTACGCCTGAAACCATGCCAAAACTATGCTGTTTTGAAAATAAGGGTTGGATTTATCCGTCTTTGTAAGTATTTCGAAATTTTTTAGCAAATATGAAAGAGAGTCTGACCGTAGTCAAACTCTCTTTTTTGCTGTCGTTTAGATTTACTTAATCTTGCAAATTATTTCTTTTTGGTGAAAAATGCTTTGATTGCTGCGATTAAATCCGCAAACGTCTTTTTCTTGACTGCAAACCAAAGAACAGCAAATCCGCCGATTCCTGCAACCGCTACCGAACCGATTACGATACCCGCAATTTGTCCGCCCGAAAGTCCGTCCTTTTTAGCAGGCGGGGTGATTTCGCCACCGCCCGAAGACTTATCGTCATATACAGCCGTAAGGGTTGTTGCTTCCGTCACGGTAAAGGTATAACTCTTGTTTGTGCTGACGATTTTTCCGCTTTCGTCCTGCCAACCCATGAATACTTTACCTTCTTTATCTTCTGCCGTTACGGTTACGCTTTCGCCGTGCGCATAGAATTTACTTTCACCGTTTATTACAACGTTATGCGTGCCGATTTTGGCAATTCTAAGGTCGGTGATTTCGTTGCCGTCTTTATCAAAGTGCTTTCCGCAAACCGAGCAATCTTTGTGTTCTTTCACGCCAAATTCTGTGGTTGTTGCAGGCACTTCGGGAATCAACTCACCATAGGTATGGTTGTTTGTGGTGGGGATAGTCAAGTCCGCAATCTCTTTTCGGGTTATCGGGTCGCAATGTTTTCCGCACAATCTGCAGTCTCTATGCTCTTTCACGCCGGTATCTTTGCACGTTGCAGGAACTTCTGCAACCAAATCACCTAATTCGTGACCGTCCGGATTGACAGGGATAACAAAATCGGTAATTTCCGTATTGCTTGCGTCGTAATCCTTGTTGCAAATGCTGCAATGCTTGTATCCTTTTCTGCCCGGGGCTTGACAAGTTGCGTACTGTTCTTCTACCCAAAAACCAAAACTATGCCCGTAGTATGGGCTGATGGGAGTTTTCAACGCTTCTTCGGTTGTTTCGTTTTTGTCCGCGTCAAAGTATTTTCCGCACACTGTGCATTTGTAGTGCGCTTTCATACCGCCTGCGATACAAGTTGCGGGTTGTTCTTCAATAAGCGCGCCAAATGTATGAACGCCGGTTGCGGGGATAGTCAACGCTGCTTCGGTTGTTTCTTTTTTGCTTTCGTCAAAGTATTTTCCGCAATCCGAGCAATAATAATGCGCTTTCATACCGCCTGCGATACAAGTTGCGGGGGTTTCTTCAATAAGCGTGCCCAGATTATGGCTTATGGCAATGGTAACGGTTACGTCATCGCTTGCCAGATAGTTGTCGTTTTCCGCGTATCTTACTTCATATTCGCCTGCCGCAAGCCCTGTAATCGTACTTGACGCGCACTTTTTATAATCCGCGTCGCCGACTTTTCTGTATTCCATCGCGGTGGTAACGCCGATGATCGTGCCGCTGCCGTCCCTGCACGAAATCGGGTTGGCGATAAGCCCGACGGGGACGACTGATTGCGCTGCCTTTTTGATCACGAATTCTTTGGTGAAACTGCCCTCGTACGCGCCCTTACCCGTGACGGTAACAATGTAAGTACCGGCGTCAACGGGTTTGCCGCTAAAATCGAGCACGCCGGTCGAGCACGCTTTTACCGCATAACTTACTTCGAAGTCGGTGTCCCTGACAAGCGTTCCGCCAAAGGTCGGCTCTTGCGCCGCGTCGTTGAACACTTTTTCAAGGTCGGTAACGGGCACAATCTCTTCGTTTACTGCTTTGACAACTTCATATTCAGCGGTGTCAACGTATATTAATGAATAAGTGTCATAAATCTCGGGTTTTTGATTGTCCGCGCACAACACATCGTCGATATAAACGGATACGCCGTCTTTGTTTAATACGTGAGTCCTTCCTGCTTCGTCATCGACGCGAAGCTGGTTACCATACATATAAGTTCCTTCCGTAAACGTCGCTTCTTTATATCTTTTCCACTCCGTTCCTTCTTTCTTATACCAGTGACCCATGGAATAGGGAAAATTTGCCTGCGTGCCTTCCGTAAAAGTGAACGACGGTTTAACTACGCGTTTTCCATAACCTAATATTTCACCGATGTTTGAAGTTGCCTTGATTACGCTGATTACTTCGCGGTCTGCGGGGAGTACGTACGTGTTGCCGACACGCAGGGTGATTTCCTTTGTGGCGGGTTCCGCCGCGTTGTCCGTGACCTTAATCACAAGGTCTGCGTTTGCGCCCAAAACGGTCGGTGTTCCCGAAACCGTGCCGTCTGCCGCAACGTTAATCCACTCGGGACCGGAAACCTTTGAGAACGTGTAAGGTTTTGTGCCGCCTGCCGCGCCGTCCGCCACCGAAAACGCAGTTATCGCTTGGTTTATATAATGTTTGTTGATATCCCAGTTATTGTCTTTGATAAAATCCAGCGGCGTGCCTGCCGGGGCAACGACGGTATACTCTTCCGACTCAACCCAAGCGAACGAATACTCAGCATAAATTTCAGGGATGGAACTGTCCCATTTTTTGTCGTTTACCGTGACGGTAATGCCGTTTTTGTCAAGCACGTGGGTTGTCGCCCCGCCGCTGTCTCTATCGATACGAATTTGAGTAACATATCTATAAGTCCCTTCCGTAAACGCTGTGCCCGAATAATCCTCCCAGCTTGTCGCAGTCTTCTTTTCCCAGTTGTACTGGGTTTGGAACTGCGCCGGTACGTCTTCCTTTATATTAAAAGACGGACTTTTTACGCTTTTTCCGAAGCCTATAATGTCGTCGATGTTTGAAGTTGCGGTGATAATGCTGACTACGGTGCGCGGGTCTGTCTCTTCCGCGCGCGCCGTGTCCACAGGGTTTGCAAACACTATGCCGAGCATAAGCGCAAAACATACCACAAGAAGCATCATCGATAGTCTTGTTTTTGTCAATGTTTGTTTCATATTACGTTCCTTCCTTTGATGTCGTTTTCGGGCGAGGTTCGCCCTCGGTTTGCCGAGAAATTTTTGTCATCGATTCTTGAAAATCTCTCGTTGCTGTGATATGGTGATTTATACAACAAAGCATTAAGATATATTTTCTAAAATATATCGACACTATATCATCATCAAAAGTATATGGCTCGAAATGCCGCTTGTCCCCCACCCAAACCCCCAAAAGGTGGGGAAAATTCAAAAAATGTTGTGTTTTTTCCTTATAAAAGCAAAATCGCACCGCTTGAATAGGTCGGGCAACGCATGACGAGCGAAAACGTAAAGATTTTTAATTTCGGGTTGATTTCTTTTAACGTTTTGATAAAATCTACCCTTGAAAATATTTCTTCCTGCGAAAGAAAATGTAGTCTTGACGGAACGATTCCGCCATATAAAAGCATATCTACGGCTAAAATAAGATAATCGGCGTCGGCGCATTCGCTCGATAAAAAGTTTTTAACCGCATGATAATCCGCAGGCGTTTTTTTAGCCTAAATCAGACTTTTTGGTCTTACAAAGTCTATTTCTTTGTTATGTTGCACCATGAATCCGCAAAAATCATAATTGCAAGGTCTTTCGTCCAAGGGTAAATAAACGATTTTTTCATAAATCTTTTTTGTTAGGGATTCCATTCGTTATCACTAATTACCGAAAAGGCGTCTTTTTCGCCATTTTCCGCGACCGTTCGGGCACAGTACATCCAGTACAGCAACCCTCGCGTTCGCAAAAAATCATCAAAAAATACGCTCTTTTCGGTGCGAAGCATTTTTGCGGATGAGAAACCGACCGCATTGCGGCTCGTTTAGGCAAGGCAAACGCCCGAAGTTGTACTTGCCGTACTACGAGCGGCGTTTAACGCCGCATAAATCGATTTATCGCCGCAAAAATAGTTAGTGATGACGAATGGAATCCCTATGTTTATCGGATTATATTGCAGCAATGAACACGAGCGAGATATACTCTTTTGTATATCTGCCGTTTACGCTTGTTTCTATAAGAATTTCATTCAGCGCGTCGATTTCTTCACCCGCTTTGATTTTTATTTTGACTTCGTCGGACGCGCAATCGAGCGTAAACGGCGTCCAATGCGGCACAAAAACGTCGAACGACGATTTATCCGCCGTAAAGCCGTCGGGCAGCCAAAGTTTAAATCTTGCCGTGTGCGGAAGATTGCCGTACGCTTTTACGTTGTTTATAACTTTAAGCGATATCGTCTTTTCCTCGTTCGGCGTGATTTTTAAACCGCTTTCGTAAGTTAAAACAACCGTAATACAGCCGATTTTTTTAGAAAACGCGTTTTCTTTAAGCGAAAAAAGCGAAGCGCGCATGCCGTCGGTTTCTTCCGCTTTACCGTAAGGTAAAGGCAATTTGGCTTTTTCGTCTGAAGAAAGCTCGGTTTTATCGCATAATTCCACGCTCAAAGCGTTAGTAGAATTAAGGCGCAAAACGGCGGGCGCGAGCGAACAAACTCTTTCGGTTAACTCCTTGCAAGATTTTACCGACGGAAAAGCAATGCACGGGTTTATAGTGCCTGTAACTATTTTGTCACCGATATATTCGCACCAGTCTTTGGGTAACCCCTTTTCGCCGTAAATAATGCCCATTATCGAGCCGATTGTACCTGCCGTGCAGTCGGTATCGTCACCGCAGTTAAGCGCGGTAAGCATGGACTTTTTAAAATCACCCTCGCCGTAAAGCAATCCGATTACTACAAAACCTACGTTGGACGGAGCCTGAAACCAACCATCGCCGATATCCGCGTTTGCTTTTTGAACGATATTTCTTGTTTCTATAGCCGTTTTACCCTCGTTAAAACACTTTATTACAAGACGGACGGTCTGAGCCATCCGGCAGTTTTCGGGAATTTTTGACAAACCTATTTCAATAAGTTCGTTTACGTCGGAAACGACAAACGCCGCGCTTTCGATTGCGGCGACGAACGCAGCAGCATAAGTGCCCTCGCCCAAGCCGTGATCGACTTTTGCGTCCTCCATGGCAAAACGAACGGCAAGATCGGGATAACCGGGCGCAAGAGTCGCCCAGATTTCCGTACGAATCCATGCGCCGTTGGAATGTTTCCAGGCGTTATCGAAATCGCCGCAAAGAGGCGGAATAATGCCTCTTAACATATTTTCGTGCGCAATACCGTATTCGTTCCAGTATCCGCTTATAAATGACAACCAATACTCGCCGAGCACCTCGGCTGTAATGTTTTTTGCCCCCTCGGATTCGACCGCGTGCAGCCATACAAGTTGCAGATCGAGATCGTCGTTAGGAAGAGCCTCGCCGGGTTTGGTAACGAAACCTTTTACGTCGAGAATTTCGCGTTTGCCTTCGTAAGGCGCGCCCATAGTTCCGCCTATGTTTTTACCCGTCCAACAGGCATAGACCTTGCTTTTGTATTCTTCAAAGTTCAGTTTCATAATAAAAGGTTTAATAAAAGTTTTTTATAGGCTATTGCCGTCGCCGATATTCGTTCGGCAACGGCAACGCTTTTTGTTTTGTTACTGTATAATTATGCTTCGGTGGTTGTATCCGCAGTTATAACGGTTACGCCTTCCAATTTACGCAACATTGTTTTGTCGCTCATGTCATCGCCGTTATAACCTAACATAGTAAACGATTTTACTTTGACTTCAACATCAGCGTAAGCGTTATTAGATATGTTACGACCGAAAACAGAGTATACATCATATTTGCTTGCATCTATCTTTATGTTGGTCAGCTTGTTATCTTGCATAAATCTTCCGGCAAAAAATCCCATACTTTCAGGATCTTTTGTAGGCATCGTATATTCTACGTTGCTAAGGGTAACGTCGGTTATTTCAGCTCCGCGTACCGTACCGCCGAACAATCCGCCGTTATAATGTCCGTTATATTTGAATTTATCAAACTTGACGTTTTTAATAACTGCCCCTTTGCCGACATGTCCGAACATACCATTCGTACTAACCGCAAAACCGGATATCGTGTGACCGAGACCGTCGAACGTGCCGCGGAAACCGAAATTTGCATCCCAATTCTTTACAGTACCATTGTAAGTCAAACTTGCCACCATAGGCTTACTCCATTTTACGTTTATATCGTTGCCAAGAACGTAATAACCGTAAATAGAAGTATTATTATCGATATTAGTCTGAGTTACTTTTACAACGTCGAGATCGTTTACCGCGCGAATAATCTTAGTAGCCAAAAGAACGTTCACGTTGAACGAATAGTACACGCCGTCTTTATCTGTAGTGGCGACAAATGTAAGATTGCCCGCGTCGGTCATTTCGCTGAAATCTACGGTAAGTTTACCGCCGTTTAACGCGCCGTTTCCGAGAACTTTATCGCCATAAGCAAAACTTGCGTTTTCTGTAAAATATGCGCTTGCGAACGAAAGATCGAGTTCGGTGGTCGCTAAATCGGCAAGGATTGTTTCATGGGCGACTTCAACCTTTTTTGTAAGTCTTTCGACGGTTACGTTGATAGTTACGCGCGCTTTTTTGCCATCCGCGGCGGTGTAAGTAGCTGTTAAAACGGTTTCGCCTATAGCGAGAGCTTTAACGGTATATTCGGCGCTGCCTGTAATTTCAACAATACCTTCGGTCGATTGAGTCCAAGCCATAACGACATTTTCGGTAACGATTGTTCCGAGCGTTACTTTGAACGAGAACGTTACTTTGTTGGGTTTGCCCTCGTCTTCCGCGGTATAAAGTTTAAGCGAGTAACCGCTTTCGGTTTTTTCAAGTACTTCTGCGCTCGTATCGAAAACAAATCTTTCGGTAGAGCCGCAGGCGCAAGCGCGGTAATCGTTACCGTTTGCGTCGGTAGTCCATGTGTAAGCGTGGTTTACGGTAAGCGTTGCGGGATTACTTTCGGCTGCGGCATAATTGTTGTTGCCTGCCGTGTAAGCCTTAACATAATAAGTACCTGCAACAAGACCGTCGGCGGGAATATCTATATATTCACCGTCAGCCGCGGTTGCGTATTTATAAGTAACGACCGTACCCGCGGTTGCGGTTGCGTTAAGAACTATATTCTGTTTACAAGTAACGGGATCGATCTCGAAATCGTTTATCGCGTTGTCGCCCTTTGTCATTTCAAATCCGGCAATAGCGGAAGCTCCCTTATAATCGTCGTCTTCGGCAACGGTTGCTTTTACGAAATATGCGCCTGCGCGTTTTTCGATAGCTTCCCATGCAACGTATTCACCGTCGGAAGTAAGAGCGTAAGTATAAACTATCTCTGCGCCATCCGGAATATGAGTGGCATTAGCGGTTACAACAGGCGTTACGTTTTCGCCGTATTTAACATCTTCGGCGGAAACGGTAACGGCATTTTCATTCTTTGCTTTTGTAATTTCAAAAGAAATTACGGCTTCCGCGCCGTCATAGTTTTCGGTCGCTTCTACATACGCCTTTACAAAGTAAGTGCCCGCCGCCGTGGGAACGTTTTCGGTATAAGTGCCGTTTTGTTCAGTAGCGTAAGCAAATTTTACTTCGCCGAATTCCGCATTTGCCGCAGGTACGTTTGCGGTTTCACCTGCTCTCCATCCGTTAAGCGTAAGCTCGTTTACCGAGTTTGTCGCCTTTATAATGACAAATTTAAGCGTAAGCATAGTTGTATCGGCTTCGTCCGGTGTTTTCCATTTGTAAGCGTTTTCGTCGGTGAGTTTTAACACGACGTTATATTCGCCTGCGTTTACGCCGCCGTTATTTTCGATAACGGTGTAAGCGTCGCTTGCATCAACGGTCGCCGCCTGCTTTTCGCCGTTATAAACTTTTGAATTTATAACGGGTGCGTTGACCACGGTTTTGGCAGATCCACTGTCTTTGACTCTGCATGCCATAACGGCGCATGCAACGAAAACAATGCAAAGAACCGCCAGCAGTACTTTGAGTTTTTTCATATTTTTCCCTCCGATTTTTCGATAACTTTGTTATCTTATATTACAACGCAAAATGCGTCTGAACCTTTTGTTCGCTTTGCCTTATGCAACGACGACGTTCACTCCTGCGGGAGCAATCTTTTTATCACTGCTGTTTACGTCTTTACCTTGATTTGCAAACATTGTGTACGATTTTACTTTTATTTCGACTCCGCTGTAGGTGTTGTCTGCTTTATCACCGACCTGATTTCCGAATAACGAATAAACAGTACATTCGCTTGCGTCGATTTTCACGTCTTTCATAATAGCGCCGTCTGTATATCTCGACGCTAAAAGTCCGCTGTCACACGTCGTTCCCGCAAAACCGATTACACCTATAGTTACATTGTTTATTTCGGCACCTATTATTGTTCTTGCAAGCACTGCGGAAAGATAGTCGTTATTACAGCTTACGTTTATAAAATTAACGTCTTTTATTATTGCACCCTTTCCTATATTACCGAATAAGCCGTTTGCGCCCGCAGTAAAATTGGATATAGTATGATTTCGACCGTCAAAAATACCTCTGAATCCGAAACCGCCTTCCCAATAACCGGGTTGACCGCTTAAGTTCTGCGAAAGTTTTGCGTTCTGCACGTCTATATCCGCGCCGAGAACGTAATAACCGTAAATCGAAGCGTTGATTGTTTTTATTTTCAAAACGTCGAGATCTTCCGCTTTGCGGATTATCTTTGTTGCAAGTAAAACGTTGTAACCGAACGTGTAATACACACCGCCCTTCTTCGATACGACTTCAAACATAAGTTCGCCCGTTGCACCCGCTTTTGTTAAATCTACAGTGAGTTTACCGTTGTTTACAGCGCCGCTTCCGAGTATTACGCCGTTATAACTTACGGTCGCATTCTCTCCGACGTATTCGTTTGCAAACGAAAGATCGATTTCGCTTGCGGTCGTTTCGACAATTTGTCTTTCATGCGATATGGTTACGTCACGCGAATCGGCTATTTCGATTTCAACGGTTACATGCGAACCATTAAGATAGGAAATCGCATTTATCGTAATACTGCCGGCGCCGGCATCTTGCGGTACGCTGATTACGCCGTTTTCAAGCGTGATGCCGCCAAAAAGATTTTCGGCTGTAATGCCTGCGTAACGAGTATTTACCTTAACAATCGAACTGCCGCCTAAAGCAATCATTTTGGCAATCTGAACGAATTCTATTTGCTGATGCAGGTCGATAGTTTCGATTGCGTGTTTAACAAACGGTATGCCGTTTATAACCGACCATATGTCTTTATCGAACTCGCTTATTATGCTCTTTAACGGAACAGAAGTCGAAAAATCGCTATAAGACGTAGCGGTATAAGACGAACCGCTTTCGGTCAAGATTTTATCTGCGCGGGCATGGTCACATACAACAACGAGATTTTCTACGTTTTTGGTTCTTGTTCCCAAAACTACGTTTGCAAGATCGGATCTGTCTTTATTGGTAACGTAAGCGATATCCGCGCCTATTGCGTCCACAAAACAGTTCCTTACCTTTGCAGATTCCGAAGCCCCGCACGAGAAGAACGCGCCCATGGTTCTGGGATCGCCGTTAGTGCTGAACAAATCTCTGTTTTCGTTGCCTGCGCCTAATTTTGCGAAAGTTATATTGACGTTTTCTATAAGTCCACCGCCGTAGGAACAGATAAACCCGTTATTTTCCTCTACACCGGAGTTCGTGAACGAAACGTTTTTGATAACGGCGTTGTTACCCGTAAATCCGAAGATACCGCCGCTTTCTCTGCCGCTCGTAGCTGCTTTGACGGTAATTCCGTTTACGTTATAGCCGCGCCCGTCGAATACGCCCCTGAAGCCGTATTTTGACGGATCGTTCCAGCCTGCGCCGCCGAGTTTGTTGTTTATCGTCCATATTTCGCCGCTGTCTGTAAGAGAAACAAAACCTGCGTTATATTCAATATTTCCGTTGAGTACAAAATAACCGTCAAGCACGCCCGTGTTGCTTATGTCGCCGTTCGCGCGGGCAAGACTGCGCATCTGATCGAATTCCGCTTTGTTGCTTATTATAAGCGTGTAAATATCCGCTGTAAACGTGTATTCAACGTCGGCGGTAGACAAAATCATCTCTCTTGCGCCGAGTTTATCTGCCGTTTTTGGAAGTTTATCCTTGTTGAGAACGATGTTCTTGCCCGACACGGAAGAATAAACGTTTACTCCGTCTAACGTAAGCGACAAAACGTTTTCGTTAAACGAGTCGGGAAGCGTTACAGGCTTTAAATCTTCGACCTCGATTTCCGGACGGATATCAAGCGTTTTAACTGCCTTTTCGACGATAACTTTTATGGAAACGGTAATATTTTTGCCATTCGGCGTACGGTAATCACCGATAATGTCGGTCGTACCGGCGGAAACCTTTTTAACGACATAATTTCCGTTTGCCCCCGTAATTTCGGCAATGTCGGGATCGTACAATTCGGAATCGAGATCCCATTTGATGACCGCATTTTTAACCACGCTGCTGCCATAATACGCCGTAAAGCTTAAAGGCATTTCGGTTCGCCCCGCTTCGGCTATGGTGAACAATTTCAATTCGTAACCGTCGTCACCGACCGTGATTTCTCCGTCGGGCACAACGGTCGCTATGGGTTCTATAACCTTTACCGATACGTTCTTATTAACGTAAATCCCGTTAAAAGTTGCCGAAACGTAATATACCGCTTCGCCGAGAGATTTCGCGGCAAAAGTAACCGTTCCGTTGCCTTTTACCACGTCGCAAACCTGTTCGTAACCGCCGGCTAACGACCATTCGATTTTAGCCCTTTCGGTTACGTCTTCGCCCCTGAATAAAACGCTGATTTTGCCAACGTAACTGTTTCCGCTTTCGACGGTGATTTTATCGGCTGTTTTTATAACGGGAGCGTAAACGCTGTCGGTTACGGTTAGAGCGCAGATCGCCATGGCTTTGCCAGACATTGCGATAATATTACACCTGCCGGTTTTTACGCCGAGAACAAGACCGTCCCGGTCTACCGTGGCAACCGAGCCGTCACTCGTACTCCACTTTACGGTTTCATCGCCGTTTTCTACGGTGGCGGAAAGTTTTATGGTTTCAAACTCGGCAACCGCCGCGGTTTCAGCCGAAATCTTCACGATGGTTTTATCTCCGCCCGAGGACGAATCGCCTGAACTATCTTTCGTTTTATCGCAACCGATAAGCAAAGTTGCCGATGCTAAGGCAAGCGATATTACCGCGATTACAGAAATAGCAATTTTTAACAATCTGTTTTTCATAATCGTTCCCCCTTAGTCCAGATTCCAGCCGGAAGTAATAGCGGAAATAACAAAGTGTTCCTGATGCGTGGTGTTGCCCAGATCCTCAAAATCTTTAAGGAACGATTTACGCATTTCTTTAATCTGACTTGTGCTGAACGATTTATCGTATTTGGTGCATAAAACGTATCTGGGGAACAGAGATTCGATTAAAATATGCTTGGAAAGCGCTTCGTATAATTCGAAATCGGTATCTTTATATTTTAAAATCTCGTTTTGTGCAACATCGAAAGAATTAAGCCAGCCCGTTACGAGAGCCTCCGGCCATACGCGGTTATCTGACAAGCCGTAAGAGTGAACTCGACCGCCGGTGATGTTTTCGTTGATGGTTAAGTTAACCTGTACTTCGTTGAAGTATTTACGCATGACGGGCGCGGCTTCTCTGAAATAGTACTTGAAGAATTTATCTACGAGTTCGTTATAATCGGAATTCACGTCGAACATGCCCTTTGAGTTGATATAGTCGCGCAGTTTGGCAAAGCCGGGGTTATTCATGTTTTCCCACGTGCCCTCGGGGTAAATGTAGTTACCGCCGAATTCCTTGAAGTATTTGAAGTTATCAAGCAATATGTGATAGTTGTTGTAAGGATACAAATATTGATAATAACTTATTTCATAAGACCAGATATAAAGGTTTGACGAACCGAGCCCTGCCCACGCTTCGATTGCCGAAGCGAATTCCCTGTTTTCCGCTTCATAGAACGAATGAATCCAGTTTGCCTTGGACGCCGCGAATTCATATGCCACGCCACGACCGCAAACGAGTTTTTCGGGTTGCCCGTTTTCGTCTAACACGACAGTTTTATTACCTTGCTCATCGAAGTCGTAACGAGTTTCGGGAATACCCTTGCCTTTTTCGTCGAGAACGTACTCGCCGTTTTTGCGCTGAACGGGTGCTTGCAAAGCTTCCTGATAAGCAAGAACTACAAGATTAAAAATTCTGCCGGGTTCGTTAGCGTCGATATATGCGTTAACCTTTTTTGCAAGGTCGTTCGCAAACGAAATCATCGCCCCGCCCAGAGTTCCGTAATAATCGCAACTTGCGTTACATGCCGCGCAAGTGCATTTCCACGTCGTGTTTTCGCCCAGTACGTCGTTTTGCGATATGCGCATATTCAGAACGTCGGGTTTATTTTTTAAAATGTCAATGATTTTTTCAGACATGTGGTTCAAAAGCGCTTCATATTCTTCTTTATCGCCATGAGCGGTAAAGCACGGCTGACCTATGCGGACGCGTTCCAGCCCGCCGCCGACAGCAGATCTTTGCACAATAGCGCCTTCTGAAAACCATTTGCCGTGATTTTTTACGTCTTCCTGCGTGAAGAAATCGTAAAGGTTGTGAACATTGCCGGTATCGGTCTGAAGCATTCCCGATTTTTGCGTGAAGCCCATACCGTATTTAGCGTCGCCCTTCATTTCGTTGCTGTTTATACGGAATTCGTAATCGGGGCGTTCGGTTATTTCGATTGCGGGCAAAACGTCGCCCGATTTTTCGTAAATAACACAGTCTACGGACATCATATCGTAACCTACGAGCGCACGGAGAAGCGCTATAGCCGCAAGCTGCGCGCCATTTTCGCTCGTGCAGTATACAAGCACGTCGTCACCCACGGTTTTAATGTAGTAACCCTGATCGCCGAGAATTTCCGCCTCCGGAACGGTTACCGTCGATTTTATAAGTTCATTAAGCCCGAAAACGATATATTTACCTGCGGATAGATTACATTCTTCGGCAAATTCCAAGGGGAAATTCACACCTGTCGCCGCGCTTAAATGTTTGGAAACAAACTTTGAAGCAACGCTGTACCCTGAAGCCGCCACAACAGTGTATTCGGTTCTTCCGTTTGCGGAAAGTGTGCCGACGGGCTCGTTATAATTGACGTTGATGTCATGCAGAGTGCCCTCAACTTTATGAGTTTTTACGTCGGTAACCGTCTTTGCATCATCGCTTTCTTTGGAGGTATTATCGTTTTTACAAGCCGAAAAAGCCGAAAACGTAAATATAACGGTTAACAAAAGAATAATAGCTTTGAATATGCTTTTTTTCATATTTTTCACCTTACCTTACGTTTACTTCGTAGCACAGCGACGAAGAGTTGCCCGCCGCGTCGGTTGCATACACAATAAAGGTATACTTGCCCGTATTTTCGCATCTGATTGCGTTTGCTCCGTCGACAAGTTCGATAAACTTACCCTGAGCGTTTATGATGAACGCCCTTACCGTGATTTCACTTTCGGGTGAAATGTTATCGGTAACTTTGTACTCGGGCATTACGATTACGTCGCCGACAGCCGCCGTGGCAGACGGAACTTTTGTAAATTTTATAACCGGCACTTCCTCATCGGGCACGGTAACGGTTATGTTGGGTTTGTTGCGGTTGCCGACCCAGTCTACCTCCGAGATAGCGTATGAAACAGTGTATTTTCCGTATTGATTAAGCGTTATAACGTATTCTTCGTCGATCGGAACATCTTTTAAAACTTTTCCGTTTTTATCCTTCATTATAGTTCCGTCGGGAGCCGTAACGGAAAGAGTTCCGTTTGATTCGGGAGCGAATACGTCGCTGCAAATACCGCGTTTTATAACGTATTCGGAGTTAACTTTTTGTTTTCCGCCATAGTCGCCCGATATGCTGAACGAAGGCGCGCTGTTATCCTGGTTTCTGTATGAAAGAGCGTTTTCGTTTACAGTTAAAACCATATAACGGCTGTCCGCCTTATTATCCTTAGTAGTTACGCCGATATAAACTTTATCGGACGTAAATCCGTCGAATTCATCGCCGTTATCGTATACGGTAAGAGGAACAGACATAACCGTAGAATCGTTGCACACTACGTTTAGTTTTCCGTTGCCATACGCTATTTTAAGTTTGCCCCCGTTTTTAACAGACGAACCTAAGGTATAACTTTCGGCGCCATGCGTAAACGTTACTTTTGCCGAACCGATCGTTGCGGTAACGGTGATTTTCTTTCCGCTTGACGCGTCGATTAAAGAAAATTCAAACGCACCGAAATTGGTTTTACCTGCAAGCGTGCTTACGGCAACCGAAGCCTCGTTCTTAAGTAATGCGTTTGCAAAAATCCAGCCTGCGTCGCCCGAACCGGGTATAACCGCAAGCCCCGTGGTGTATAACGCGTTGTTTTCGTCACGAGTGGTTACGTTAATATCTTTGCCGTAAACGTAGTTGGACATGTATACCGTGTTGTCCGTTCTTCCGATGATTACGGGAACGTTGAACGCGGGATATACCGCACTGCCCGAGTAATAAGTTATTTCGGCAATATCGCCGTTACTATTGACTGCGGGAATGTATTCGCTGCCCGCTTTATAAATCTTTTCGCCGTTCGCATCCACGACTTTAACGTCGCAAAGCGCGCGCTTTAAGCTGCCCGACGTGTAATCGTTTGCATAAAGTTCGGGAAGGATATATCTGCCACCGTTTATATATACGGGCGGCAAATTAACGCTGTCGACAAACATCGGTTTTTCGCCCCTCGTCGCATCGACGGTAAGGGAAACTGTCTGCGTTTTTCCTATATAGTCGGTCGCTACAAATTCCACCGTGTACTCGCCTTCGGTTTCGGGACGGAAGCCGCCATTTACAGCGGTGCGTTCGCCGCCGAAAACAACCGAGGTTACAATATTGATTTTTCCGCTGCCGCCGCTTACGACCGGTTCGGGAATTTCAACGTAAGTGCCGAGTTCAACGCTCGATGAAACGGACGGAGGCGTAATCACTATTTCGGGAACAGATTTAACCGCCTGAACAAAAAGTGATTTTCTTCCGATATTGCCGAAACCGTCTTTAGCCGTATAAACAATAGCGTACGTGCCCGTTCTGTCGGGAACGAACGATCCGTTTAAAAGGCTTACCGAAACAGGTTCTTCGCTATGATAACCGTAAACAACTTCCGTTGTAACCTCGCAAGCGCCTGCGTAATCGTCGTATGCTTTGGCTGTGGGAACAGAATACGCTCTGCCCACTTCGGCGCGAGGCATTTCTGCATAGTCACTGTCGACGGTGATCACCGGAGCTTCGTCGTCGATAAAATTGTTATTTCTTAATTCGTCCGCCGACATACCGAATATTTCGGTAATGCAGAAATTCGCGGTCGAACTTGAGTACCCGCTTGCGCTTACCGTAAGTCTTGCTTTATCCGACGACCAGCCGCGCCATAAATCTTTATAATAGTCCGAACTGTCGAGATCGGACACTATATCCGAATTGGCATAAACGATTTTTGAATTATAATCGAAAGATATCGTGCCGTAACGCAAATCGGGTTTTACGTTAAACGCAGGGCCGGACCAACCGTCGCCCGAGTTGTTCTGAGCCACAAACGAAATGTAAAGAGCCGTGCCTACATCGTCGTTTACATGCAGTTTTTTGCCTTTTTCATAACCGACCATATCCTGACCGTTTCCGCCTGCCATAACCCACGAAACGCCTACGCCGCCGGAGGAAAACTGACCGCGGTTAACGTCGATTCTTAAATATTTCGAACTGTCGACCGAGTCGGCGAGAGTAAACGTAAGTTTGTTAAAGTCGGCTGCGCCTTGATGTTCGGGTGTTATAAAGAACTTGAGAAGCGCGTCGCTTTGCGTAAGAGCAGCAACGTTTATTAGTTTTGTGAAAGTAAGTTTATCTCCGTTTGCGAGTTTTACTTTAAGCCCCGTGGAATCCGCGCCGAATTCGGTATAGCGACCATAAGCCACCGAACTTTCAGCGCTATTAACCCCGTAACCGAAACCCTGAACGGTAAAACTTTTTTCGGCAGAATACTGTTCTTTACCTATACTTGCATAGTAGCGCACGGTATAATTACCCGTTTCGCTGAGTTTTACCGCTTTTCCGCGAACGACATCGCCGCCCGGGAACGTCACGGTGTGAAGTGCTTTGACTGTGTTTGAACCGACGGTCAAAGTGCGTTCGGGAACGTCGAAAGTATCGCCGTAAGCGTAAACTCCGGCAATATCAACGTCGCTCCACACGGCGGCGTTCGCGCTTACGGCAAAAACCACAACCGTAGAACAGATCGCCACGCACAAAAGGATAAAAATCATCGTTAATCTGCGTCTCATTCTCATTCCCCTTTTATTTTTATTTTCTGTGTTTTTTTGTTTTCAGCCTTTGACGCCGCCTATCGACAGGTTGCCTAACAGCCGCTTATGCGTAAAGCAGAACAACGCGACCACAGGAAGAAGTAAAATAAGCGAAGTTGCAAGTCGCACAGGCGCTTTGCTGAACGGATATTTAGAAAACGTGGTAATCTTAAATACGTATTCGGCAAGCGTCGGATGATTAGGAACGTAAACCATAGGAACCTGATAGTTGTTCCAGTAACCTATAAAGTTTATAAGCAATACGGTAAGGAACGTGTTGCTTGCTATAGGGAAGAACATTTTCAACATAATCTGCGCGTCGTTTGCACCGTCGATTTCGGCGGCTTCGCTAAGAGCCGCGGGTACAGCGCAGAACATGTCGTAAAACACAAGGAAGTATATACCCAAAAAACTCGCACGCATTACGAGCATGCCGATCATTTTATCATATAGCCCGAGGTTCATCGACATCTGAATTTCAGAGGTCTGATTACCTACCACGGGAATTACCATTACCACGAGAACAAGCCCGTATATGAATTTAGAGAAAGCGCATTTATACTTTGAACACGCGTAAGCCACCACGGCGGTAATAAACGTGTTTACAAGCGCGCAGCCTACCGAGTATAAAATCGAGTTCCAGACTATTTCGCCGAAAGGCACAACGCCCTGTTCTTTCCGTATTTCGGCATTTTTTAAAACGTAAGGTATGTTTTTAAAATACCATGGGTTGGGAAGTCCTACCTTATTACGGTTGAATGCAAGCGGTTCTTTAAACGCGGTAAGCACCGCCCATAAAAGCATGCCTAACAAAAACGCGCAGTATAAAACAAGAATGGTAAGCATTACGACGGTAAGAGGCGATAATCTGCTTTTTAAATGCCTTTTATGTGTTTTCATATTCGCACCTCCGCCCTTAATCTTCGCTCGGTCCTATTTTATTCAGGAAGCAACGCACTAAAAACGTAAGAGGAATCGCCACGGCGGACATCATAAGTCCGAGCGCCGCAAGCGGCGGATATTGCGAAATATCGCCCTTTGCCTTCTGCGTTCTGAAATACATCAAAAAGCCCAAAGTTGCCGTGTCGGGTTTCCAGTAATAGTTGAAAAACGAAAAGTTGTTTATCTCGTTTGTAAAAATACCCGCAATGCCCGTAACTAAAAAGATCGACAAAGTCGAAAAAGTTTGTGGAAGAACAATGCTGAAAAATTCGCGCGGGGGGCTTACTCCATCAAGCTGAGCGGCTTCGATTATTTCGGGCGAAATGTTTACCATTTTGTTTGAATAAAGCAAAACGGTAGTGCCAAAACTTACGAACAGATTATAAAACATAACCGTCGCGTACCTCGTACTTTTTTCAGATAACAACGCTCCTTTGAGTTCTATATGGAAAAAGTTTAAAATTTCGGGAACGACGTAGTCGGTAAAGTACTTGAAAATCGAAACGAGAACTATGCTCGCTATGATTGACGGCATAAACAACATAAACCGGAAAAACATGGCGCCCGGTAATTTTTTGAAAATGTAGTATGCAAAAAGTAAGCCGAGCGGAACGCCTATTACAAGCGATATCACATACGACTTAAGAGAAATCAGAAGCGTTTGGGTAAGTTGCAAAAACTCATTTTTGTCAGCAAACCAATTTTTAAAGTTATCAAACGTCCAGGAAAATATATATTTTTTCGTTTCTGCGTCAAGCGTGATTTTTCTGAACGCAAGAATAAACGAGTTAATGTTTACCGCGATATAAAATATACAAAACTGAAGTACCGGCAACGCTAAAATAGCAACGTAAAACCAAAAACTTTTTGCGCTTTTAAATGATTTTAATTTTAATTTTTCCATCATTCAATCCCCGATAAGAACAATATAAAAAACTAAAGTACCGCCGATTCGGGCAAGGTATCCGCCCTGCCCGAACCGCTTTCAAATTCAAAATTATTTCCAGAACGAATATTTTTTGAAGTAATCGTTGAACGATTCAAAATATGACGTTCCGGTCGCCCCGCCTTCTTTTATTCCGTCTACAACGTTCTTGTAAAGCGAACCGTTTACTTTCGCCGAATAAACGACGTCATACTGGAGGTTTGCTATATTTGCGTTGTAGAAATTGCTCGAAGAGAATTTGTAGATAATTTTCGAGTTGGTAACGTAGTTTATAACGTCTTTGGAAAACGACGAAAGCTTGTTCATATCGCTTCCCATATCGTATTTGTACGCTTTGGGCGCACCCGTCGTAACGGTGAAGTCCCTTAACATTGCGTCGGTGCAGGAGAATTTTACGAATTCCAACGCAGCCTTTTTAACACCTTCGGAAAGGCCGCCCTTAACGCATACGAAAGCGTTAAGATAGTCGGAATAAACGTTGCCCTGTCCTACCTTATCGGCAGTAGCCTTGGGGAGCGGCATCCAGCCGAAATTACGGTTGGTTCTTGCATACTGAGAACCTGCTTTTCCCATTTCGGTAAATACGCCTGCCGATTCTTCCTGCCACCACGGGCCGTCGATAAGCATAGCGATCGCCTTGTCGCCGTTTAAGCCGGTTCCGAAATCATCGGTTCCCGCCATAAGGAATAATTCCTGGTTGTCGGTATGAGTAAACGAACCGGTGAATGCATCTTTATTGTAATAGTTAACGTTGGTGATAAGTTTTTCGATAAACTGCATTGCATAGAGCTTACCGATCTGACGAGCAACGTCGTAACCGTTCGACGAATTGATCGCTTTTTCTTCGGTAACTATATTGCCGTTGCTGTCTTTGGTAATTTTACCGTTTGCATCCAAAACAACAAGATCTTTGGCAATCGTGCCGTCAAAATCATAGTTTATGCGCATTTGTTCAACACCCTCGTAATCGGAAATAAGGTTATCCATAAGGTTTCCGAGGTGGTGTTGTCTGTATTCGCCGGGCCAGCATACGGGAGTATCGTTCGCGTTGAAAATTTCATCGCAAAGCGTGAAGAATTCTTCGTACGTTGTGGGCAGTCCGTCGTCGGGAGTTCCCTCTACGCCGTCGGGACCGTTTGTTTTCTTGGCGTTTTTGTTACTGCCGATAATCGCACCGTTGGACTTATCCGCCGCGAGATAATACCCCTTCCTGTCAAAAAGGTCCTTGTTGTAGATTATTCCGTAGTTGCCGAAGTACGAAGGTAACGCATAATAATGCGTAGCGTTATCTTTTTTCGCTCCGTAATAATTGATTTGCTGTGAGTCGAGTTTTTCAAGAACGGTAAGCGTATCGTCAGCCGACGCTTTCGAATTAACTATATCGGTGAGATCTTCCAGAACGTCGATGTACTTATAATAATGTTCGTTTTCGAAGAAGAAAATATCGAATTCCGATTTCTGAATCTGCGCGGCGTTGAACTGCCTCATATCGGGCGTGTGATTAACAAGAACCCCCGTTTTTCCGTCTTCAAACGAAACGTTTGCAAACGCTTTTTCAAAAGCGTTTGCAAGACGGGTAAACCACTTGTCGCCATATCCGGCACCGTAAGTAAAAACGTTAAGCGTTGTTTTGGTAGGATCTTCTTTTTTCGAGCCGTCTTTATTGCCGTTACCGCCGCATGCCGCCATAGATATTGCGGCGATGCATGCAAGCCCGAACCCGATGATACGTTTGAAAAGTGATTTTTTCACGGTCTATCTCCTTTAAGTGAAATTTTTTGAATTTGATTTTAAATTTATTTTTTCTTTTTTTAATTTTTTATCGATTTGAAATTGCAATTAAGCGAATCGCCAGACAAAGTTTCTTTGTCTGGCAAACGGCATGCCGTTTGCAAAAATTTTTCTGCTTTTAAGCGATTATAGCAACGAAACCCGTCGCTTATTTATGTTCATTATATATTGCCAATGATTATATATTGCTTGATTTGTTTTCAATACTTATTTTGCTTGTCGGGTTTCTTTTTTTACTTATTTTGATAACAGAACAACGCAGAATATAAACCCATAAAACGATAAGCTTATTCATTCGCAACCTAATTCTATACCAGCAAAATAATAAAGTCAATGTCGTATTTTAATACATTTTCCGTCTTTTTTTCATATTCACACTCAAAAAAGAAAAAAAAACAATTTTTTTGATTTTCGATTGACTAAAAAGAAAAATCATTTTATAATTCAGGTATGGTAGAACTCATAGGTTATAAAATATGCAATCAGTACTTTGAAGATCCGGTCGATCTCGGAGGAATAAAACTGGTTCAGGCGGGAAGATATTACTGCAACCCGGGAACGATCGTTGCCGATCATGTTCACGACGGATATTATGAACTGACGGTCGTTAACGGAGGCTGCGCGACGGTGCTTACCAACGATAAATATATACCCGTAAAAAAGAATGATATTTTCGTTGGATTCCCGGGCGATTTACATGGTATAGTCGCTTCGGTGGACGATCCTATTCAGTATGACCACTTAGCTTTTATAATCGACAAAAAAGAACTCGGCGAGCCTTTGCGGAAAATAGCGATCGAGCACGCCGACCCCAAGTCGCGCATTATATACGACAGACGTATACACTCCCTTTTGATAGATATAATCGGCGAACTCGCGAACGAGCAGATGTACTATAAGGATTATCTTTTATACACAATATACAACATAATCATTTGCGTGATCCGCAAATTCAGCGAAAAAAGTCAGGCGGCGTTCTCGGAAAACGCGTCGGGAAACGAAAGATTCTGTAATCGTATCATGAATTATATCGACGCAAATATTTACGATCTGGAAAATCTTAACGGACTTACTAAGATTACAAATTACAACTATAATTACCTTTCTTCTATGTTTAAAAAGACCACGGGAAGCACGCTTCGAGATTACTTTTTGAACCGCAAACTTGAAACGGCAGACGTTCTGGTTAAGGAAGGTAAGCTTAAAATTTACGAAATTGCGGATAAACTGCACTACTCTTCCGCCGACTCTTTTACTAAAGCATACAAAAAGAAATTCGGCGTTTCGCCGAGGTCAAACAAAAATTAGCATATCGACTCGGAATAAGGAGCTTTTATGTTTTTATTCAACGAAAAAAAGTGCGCGGATATTTGCCTTAAAAACACAAATAAGTACGTTTTTAAAGCTGTAAACGACCTTATAAGCGATTTTGAACGTGTAAGCACATTCGGCGTAAAACCGAAAATAGTTAAAAACGTAACGCAAAACTGCATTATAATAGAGGAAAACACGCGAATTTCGGCAGAACCTATCGCAGACGAGAGCTATTCGATAACGACCGAAAACGGAAACATCGTAATTCGCGCCAACGGATATCTGGGCACTATGTGGGGGATTTATACGCTGAGCGAAAAGTTTTTGGACGTTGATCCCTGCTACCTTTTCAACGACCTTGCCATCGTTAAGAAAAACGCCGTTGAGCTGCCCGAGGTTGATATAGCCGATAAACCGGACGGATTCGGATTCCGCGGCGTATTTATAAACGACGAGGATTTACTGCAAGGCTGGAAAGACGGCGGCGGCGCAAGGCTTGTAGGCGGCGGATATTATTACGTTACGGTTGCAAAAACCGTGATAGAAAAAGTGGTTGAAACCGTTTTACGCCTAAAATTGAACCTCGTTATCCCCGCGACTTTTATCGACCTTGACAACCCGCCTGAAAAAGACCTTGCCGACGCAGTTGCCGAGCGCGGAATTTATCTTTCGCAACACCATTGCGAACCGCTCGGCGTTTCGTCGTTCACGTTTGAAAATTATTGCAAAAAATACGGAAAAACCGGCAGATTTTCGTACAGCGAATGCCCTGAAATAATGGAAAACGTATGGAGTTTTTACGTTGACAAATGGGCAAAATACGATAACGTCGTGTGGCAGATAGGTTTGCGCGGACTAGGCGACGACCGCCCCATCTGGCAGGACGACGTTCCCACCGAGGAAGTTCTTGAAAAAAGCGGCAAGTTCATAAGCAAAGCCTACCAAAAAGAAAAAGATATTATTCTTGCCGCGACCGACGGCAAAGCCAGACATTTTACTTCTACGCTCTGGATGGAAGGTTCGGCGCTCGTGGAAAAAGGATATTTAAAGTTCCCGGAAAGCGTAACAATGGTCTTTGCGGATACCGCCCCGACTCAGCTTTACGGCGACGAGTACGATCGCGTTCCGCGCGAAAAAGACGGAAAATACGGCATTTATTATCATTTACAGTACTACGGATGCGGACCGCACCTTGTGCCGCAAACGGGGCTTAAAAAACTGTATTATAATATGAAACTATCCTATGATAAAGGCGACAGAGATTATTTTATAATGAACGTTTCCAACGTACGCGAGTTCGTTTTCGAACTGAAAGCGTACGCCGAGTCGGCCTGGAGCATGAGTCGCTATGTACCCGACGATTATTTAAACCGTTACTGCGAAAAGTTCGGCGAACACGCAGATGAAGTAAAGAATGCGATAACCGATTTTTACGAAAGTTTCCCCGAACTCGATTCAAAAAACCTTGAAAAGCATTTAAGTACATATTTTAACTACACGAAAACCGCCCCGCCCGCGGGAATTACCAACTTTGTTTTAAAAGAAGGCAGCATTATAGACTACGGCAAGCGCATGACCGACAACTTCGATAAAGATCTTAATAAATGGCTTTGCCACGAATACGCCGCCGCAATAAAACCGATTATTGCAAACAGCGACGAAATTTGCGTAAGGTTTGAAAAAATAACCGAAAACCTGAGCGAACCGCTTAAAACGCATTTTAAGATAAAATGGTTGCTTTCCGCAAAAACGCTTAACTATATTTATAAATGGTACGTCGCCCTGCACGACGCAAAAATTCACCGCGACGGAGCCGATGGCGAGAAGATGAAAAAATCTATTCTTGAAGCGAGCGGATATCTGTTCGATTATTTAAAATATCGCAAATGCGCTGAATACGGCGAGTTTAAAAACTGGTACCGCGGCGATTTGAAAATGAATATAAAACAACGACTTTACGACACCTTGAAAATAATCGGACAGACGCCCGAAATGACTGAATATTAAAACTTTAAAAAACGCTTAAAAGCTCGTCTATAATACGTTAATCGACCTGTAGGCGGGTTTTTATAATTTTTGTCAGCAAAGCGATCGGCTATGTTATATTCAGAAAGAACGAGATTCCGTCAAACGATGAAATCCCGTTCTTTTTATAAGTTTTATCGGTCGTCAAGTCGCTGTGACTTTGCCTCTATAATCCTTCTCATATTATCAATCGTAAACTCATCCATTTCCTATCCTATAAAGACTGGTTTAGGCTCGCCGACGAACGTTTTGACGAAAAACAAGACGAATACTATCTTGCCGTCGGGCTTGACAGACAACCTTTATACCCGCATACAATCGCGCACATACTCATCAAACTCGAAACAAAATACGGGTTTAAACACGTTTCTTGCCACGGACTCAGGCACACATATTGCAGTTTACTTCTATCTCAGAACGTTCCTATTCAAACCATGAGCAAATATATGGGGCATAGCGATTCGACGGTAACGCTCGAAGTTTACAGTCACTTTATTCCCGATACGCAAGTAAAGGTGGTTTTTGCGTTGAACAATATCTCGAAAAAATGACTACAAGTCTTTTTTTCGACGGGAATTTGCCGTTTCCCGCAAGCGGGAGTCCCTCGGCAAGAATATGGCTTTGCCGTATTGACGAACCGAGGGGCGATTCACGAGAAAGAATACCAAAAAACGCCGAATGCAAAATTGCATTCGGCATTTTTTGGTACTCCCGGCGGGAATCGAACCCACAACTAACCCTTAGGAGGGGTTTGTTATATCCATTTAACTACGGAAGCGTTTTATTCCCTTTTCGTCGGCGGTTTTCATTTTACTATATTATCCGTATTAAGTCAAATTTTTTAAGTCGTTTTATTTCTTTTTGTCAAAATATTTCTCTATTAAGCCGAAATAAACGCTGCGCAGTTACGGCCGCTTATGGTAAACGACGGAATTTATTCCGCACAGTCGCCCGATTGAAAAAAAAAGCGCGGCAGGTTTTCGACCTGCCGCGCCTTTTTGTGGAGCGGGCAACGAGAATCGGACTCGCAACCGAAGCTTGGGAAGCTCCTATTTTACCACTAAACTATGCCCGCGTATAAACGAACTATCCCGTGTTCGTCTATATTCTACTATATTTTTCGGCTTTTATCAAGCGTTTTAAGCCTATTACTTCTTTTTATCGTCGTTAAACTTACCGATAACCTCGCTCACCGACCCGACGTAAGCGAAAGTATCGGGATAGTTACGTATAATCGCCTGGAACTTACTTACCTGCCTCGGACTTATTACGCAAATCAAAAGTTGTTTGTTATGGTGTTCGAACATTCCGACGGCGGGCGTAACCGTAACGCCGTGTCCGAGTTTTTCGATTATATCTTTCGATATTTCTTCCGCGTATTCGGTAACGACTTCGAATTTAAGCGCAGACTTACTCGAAATCATCATTCTGTCGCAAATAACCGTGGTTGCGCATATGAACACCAACGACAAAAATACGGGTATAAGATTTTCTTTATATACGGGTATGGACGACAGCATAATAACGCCGTTTACGCCGAATATCATGGAAGCGACGCTCTTATGAGGATATTTTTTCTGTATCATTGCTCCTACGATATCCGCGCCGCCCGTCGAAGAATTTACTTTAAGCGAAAACGCAAGCGAAATACCCGCGGCAGCCCCGCCGACAAAAGCCGATAAAAGTCGTATACCGATATTTTCTTCACTTTCGGTTTTAGTCAATATTTTTTGCGTGATACTGAATTTATAATTCGGATCGATAAAATTATCGAGCAGAAACATCGTAACGGTTATTATAATAGTCGCAATACAAGTCTTTACGCAAAAATCCTTGCCAAGCCTTTTCCACGCAACCGCAAGAAGCGGAACGTTAACCACCAAAAACAACAACGAACTGTAATCAAGGCCGCTGTTTTGCGTTTCGCCTATGCCGAGAAGTTTTTTTACTATCGCAACGACGCCGCCGACTCCTCCGGGAGCAAAGTTACACGTCGTTACGAAATAATGAAACGACACCGAATAGAAAAACGCGGACAAGAAGATATAAACCGCGCTTCTTAAAATATCTTTCTTTTTATTTACCGGAGTTATAAAGTAGTCTTTTTTTACTCCGTACTCTTTTTCGCTTTCCGTTTTAACCCCGGGCGCAACGGGTTCTAATTCTTCCATAGTAAACATATCTCCGAAAACGCAACTATATTAGCATATTTCAACCAAAAACAAAAGCGTTTTAACCGTGGCAAAAAAATATTTTTAATACTATTTTTCTCGTTGCCTTTATTTTATTAGGATATTTTCAAAAAATGTGTTAGAATGGCGGTAATCGTTTCTTTGGTCGCGCGCATAATCGCCTGCGACCCGGCCGACCGCGTTCGGCTCAATTCAGGAGGACGCCAGATTATATGGACATGAAATCTATCGAACCCAAATGGCAACAAAAATGGGAAAAAGACAAATTGTATTCTTTTAACAAGAAGAATATCGACAAAAAGTTCTATTGTCTTGAAATGTTTTCTTATCCGTCGGCTTCGAAACTGCATCTGGGGCATTGGTACAACTACGGTTTAACCGACAGTTTCGCTCGTTATAAAAAGATGAAGGGCTTCGAGGTGTTCGAGCCGATGGGATTCGACGCTTTCGGTCTGCCCGCAGAAAATTACGCAATCAAAACGGGCGTTCACCCCGAAGATTCTACTCTTTCTAATATCGCGACCATGGAAAAGCAACTTAAAGCAATGGGCGCAATGTTCGACTGGAACGCCGAAATCAAAACCTGTCTGCCCGACTATTACAAATGGACGCAATGGCTCTTTCTGAAACTCTACGATAAGAATCTTGCGTATCGCAAAGAAGCGCCCGTAAACTGGTGCCCGAGTTGTAATACCGTTCTTGCCAACGAGCAGGTTACGGACGGCTGCTGCGAGCGTTGCGGAACGCAGGTGGTCAAGCGAAATCTTACGCAATGGTTTTTCAGAATCACCGATTACGCGGAAGAACTTTTAGACAAACTCGACGATCTCGACTGGCCCGAAAAGACCAAACTTATGCAGAAAAACTGGATAGGCAAATCGAGCGGCGGAGAAATCATCTTCACGACCGAAAGTGGCGACGCGTTCAAAGTGTTCACCACCCGCGCCGACACCCTGTTCGGAGTTTCGTTCGTCGCGCTCGCGCCCGAACACCCGCTCGTTAAAAAATTGACCGACGAAAAATGCAAAGCGGCGGTCGACGCCTATATAGAAGAAACTTCCAAACGCGACGAAATAGAGCGTTTATCGACGTCGAGAGAGAAAACCGGCGTATTTATCGGCGCGTACGCCGTAAACCCGATCAACGGCAAAAAAGTACCCGTTTACGCCGCAGACTACGTACTGTATTCTTACGGCACGGGGGCGGTAATGGGCGTACCCGCTCACGACGCGAGAGATTTCGCGTTCGCCAAAAAATACGGCTTGCCCGTCAATCAGGTAATCCGCGACCCCGACAGCACGACCACCGAACTGCCCTACACCGAAGACGGCATGCTGGTAAACAGTCTGGGCTTTGACGGACTTTCGTCCGACGAAGCAAGAAAGGCTATTTTAGGCAAACTCGCCTCCGAAGAAAAAGGACAGCACAGAATAAATTACAGACTACGCGACTGGCTCGTTTCCCGTCAGAGATACTGGGGCGCGCCCATTCCGATAATCTACTGCCCGAAATGCGGCACGGTACCCGTTCCGTATAAGGACTTACCCGTAGAACTTCCGAGAAACGTGGAATTTAAGCCCGACGGAAAATCTCCGCTTGCGAAGTGCGAATCGTTTATGAACACGACGTGCCCGGTATGCGGCGGAAAAGCGACGAGAGATCCTGATACGCTCGACACGTTCGTATGTTCGAGTTGGTATTATCTCCGCTATCCCGACAATAAAAACGCCAATGCTCCGTTCGACCCCGAAATAATAAACAAAATGCTCCCCGTGGACAAATACGTCGGCGGCCCGGAACACGCGTGCATGCACCTCTTATACGCGAGGTTCATAACCAAAGCGTTGCGGGATATGGGCTATCTTAATTTCGACGAACCGTTCAAATCGCTCACCCATCAGGGCATTATTCTGGGCCCCGACGGGAACAGAATGAGCAAATCGCGCGGCAACGTCGTTTCGCCCGATCAATATATCGAACAATACGGCTCGGACGTTTTCAGAATGTACCTTATGTTCGGGTTTAACTACACCGAAGGCGGTCCGTGGGACGATAACGGAATCAAATCTATCGCCAAATTCGCCGACCGTATCGAAAGATTGGTAGTGCGGGCAAACGAACTCCGTTCAAACAAACACTCCGAACCGACGCACGCAGACAAAGAACTTTTATACGCCGAGGCATACGCCGTTAAATGCGTGGACCGGGATATGAACAACTTCTCGTTCAACACGGCAATCGCAAGGCTTATGGAATACGTCAACGCGCTTTACAAATACGACGCGAGCGAAAACGAATCGGGCTTCGTATTCAAAAAATGCGTGGATACGTTGATTTTGTTGCTTGCGCCGTGCGCTCCTCACTTCGCGGAAGAATTATGGTCGATGCGCGGTTACAAAAAATCGGTATTCTTGACCGACTACCCCGTATGCGACGAAAACGCGCTCGTTAAAGACGAAATCGAAATCGCGGTACAGGTAAACAGTAAGATGAAAGCGAAAATAGACGTTCCCACAGAATCTACCGACGAAGAAGCGAAGGCAATCGCTTTGACCGACGCATCGGTGGCGAAAGCCGTCGAAGGCAAACAGATAGTAAAAGTCATCTACGTAAAAGGCAGACTGCTTAACTTGATCATAAAATAATTTTATCCGTAAAACACGCGGCGGCAACTTTTTCAAGTTGCCGCCGCATATTTTTTATTGAGTTAAAGTAACAGACAAAGAGTTCCGACTACGATTATCATAAGCCCCATAAACGATTTAAGCGTAAGTTTTTCTTCGAAAACTATATACGAGAACGCTATGCTTAGCCTCAGGTAATCGCGTTTTTAGGGTAAGACGCGGCGCGCGAACGCCTTAATATACAAATATAAGACGGTCGCGGAACAATGTATTAGCCTGAAAACACGGTGCAAGACCGAGTTCAAACGCAATTTCCTGTGGCTACGAGTATCGAAAGTTTATCTATGCCAGACAAGAAATATCCGACTTTTCGTATCGACGTTCGTTATCCCGCCCCGCGAGCCGACGATCGTTACCATAACCGCCGAGCAAATAAGAACAACGCCCGTCCGTATTGCGGTGGCGACGGTAGAGTCCGTTTTCTTGATTCCGCATTTAGCGACGACAGACGTAAGCCCCGCGAAAAACGCGGAGCCTAATGCAAATAATATCCACACGTCAAATCTTAAAACACTTTTTAAGGTCTTTGAATTTACCGAGAACCATAAGCGTTTTTTCGCCGTCGAGTTTACAACCCGCGCTTATGGCGAAATCTATTTTGCCGTTTTCTTTTACGCCGAGTACGTTGATACCGTACTTTTTACGAACGTCGAGTTCGCCGAGAGTTTTACCCTTCCACGCGTCGGGAACGGTAACTTCGAATATAGAGTGGTCGCTGTCGATTTCGATATAGTCGGTAACGTGGTCGGAAGTATACCTTATAGCCGTCCAGTCGCCGAGTTGTTTTTCGGGATATACGACTTCGTCTGCGCCGATCTTTTTAAGCAACTTTTCCTGCAAATCGCTGCTTGCCCTCGCAACGACGAGCGACGCGCCGAGTTCTTTTAAGAGCGAAGTGATCTCCAACGAACTCTGGAAGTCGTTGCCTATCGCGACTATACACACCTCGAAATTTTTAATGCCTAAACTTTTCAATAAATCGAGGTCGGTAGCGTCGCCTATCTGCGCGTCCGTTACGACCGGCAAAGCGGCGTTTACGCGTTTTTCGGATTTGTCGATTGCAAGCACGTCATGCCCCAGATCGTGAAGTTTGACCGATACGTTATAGCCGTACCTACCTAAACCTATGAGTAATACGGATTTCATTTTTTTATTTTATCTCCGATTTTAGTTGATTTTTACGCTACGATTTTTGCCGTCGTCGGCAAACAATTTACGACTGCGAAAATTCCGCCGATACAGCCGCCCGAAGATGAAGTCGGAAACGCGCTTATTCGGGATTATCTTCGCCTTTTGAGCAAATAGTCGCCCGAAGAAGAAGGCTCGACTTGCGCGAAAGGATTCGACAGACCTTTGCGGTCGTCGAAGTCTTACGCAACAGTCGGAAACGCGCTTATTCGGGATGAATATTTGTTCAAAAATGGTCTTTTTCCTTTCTACTCCACTTTCCTGCGATATAACGACATCTGACGGAAAGCGGAGTCGTTTTTTCCAAAAAATAAACGAACTTGTTGAACGCGCCCGGAATAACTTTCCGCTTGTTTTTATTTAAGGCTTTAAGCGCTTTTTTCACGACGAAATCTGCCGGCTTTGACGACATTTTACCCGTTACGCCCTGAACCCGTATATCGTTTATAATGTCGGGTCTGGTCGGAACACCGCCGGGTATCAAGGTCGTGATTTTAGCGTCTTTGACCTCGTAACGAAGCGACGTGAAAAAATTAAGCAAAAAAGCCTTCGATGCCGAATATATCGCAAAATACGGCATAGGCGTAGTACCGCTCATACTGCCGACGGTTAGTATTTTCAATTTTTCGGCGCGCCGTTCTATCACGAAACGGGTTATCGAAAGCGTCGCTTCGACGTTCACGCGAATCTGAAAAACGAGTTTTTCCTGCGTATACTTATCGAACGCCTTTTGCGTATCTACGCCCGCGACGTTCATAAGCCCCGAAAAAACCGCGTTTTTTTCCGTCGCGTAATCGAAAAGGGCTTTTCTTCCGTCTTCGCTCGTTACGTCGGCAGGGAAAATCTCTATTTCGGCGTTCGGGTTTATTTTAAGCAGTTCCAAACGCAGATCTTCGAGTTTTTCTTTGTTTCTGCCCGTCAGAAACAGATTGTCGGTCGCGACGAGTTGACGGCAGAATTCCTTGCCCAAGCCACCCGTCGCGCCCGTTATAAGCGTATATTCCATTACGACTTCTTTTCGAGTTTACGTTTCCCGTTTTCGTCGATAACGTAAGTATTATCGAGTTGAGCGCGCAAATTGCCCGTTACGCTCGCTATATATTCCTTACGAAGTTTGTCCTGCTCGGCTTTTTCTTCCTCGGTCAAGCCTTCGCTTCTCTGCTTTCTCGACAAAAAATTTATTCTGTCTATATCTATCATATTTTTACCTTAATTCGATATTCAATCTGTGTTTAAGGCTTCCGAGTATTCTCTTTACGAGCGCGTCTACGTCTTCGGAGGCAAGCGGCTTATCTTCGCCCGCTTTGAAGGTGACGCTGTAAGCCATACTCTTTTTGCCGTTTTCAACCTGAGAACCCGTATATACGTCGAAGAGTTCCACCTTTTCTACCGCGCCTTTCGCCGCCTGTTTTATGGCGGTTGCGATTTCGTCGCAGGTGAGATTTTCGTCGCAGACGAACGCAAGATCTCTCTCCACGCACGGGAATTTAGGCAACGGAACGAATCTGAATACTTTATCGAATTTATCCGAAAGTTTATCGTAGTCGATTTCGGCGACGTAAACTTTACACTCCAGATCGTAGTCCGCCGCGACTTCGTAGCGAATCTGACCGTACGAGCCGATTTCTTCTCCGTCGAGTATTATTTTTGCGGAAACGCCGGGGTGCAGATAAGTCTTTTCAGCCCGCTTCGTCAAGTCGAATTCAAGCCCGAAATAGTCCGCTATCCGCTCTATCGCTCCTTTTAACGTAAAGAAGTCGTTATCCGCGCCGAATACCGCTATGCACAGTTTTTTCGTTTCGGTCGGAAATTCGGTAAGCGGCAGATTTTTCGGAGCGTAAGTACGCGCGATTTCGAAAATTTTGCCGTCGGCGTTACCGCGTTTTACGTTACGCGAAATTACCGAAAGGAAAGACGGAACGAGCGAACGGCGCAACACTTCGTAATTATCGCTGAGCGGATGTTCGAGAACGATTACTTTACCTTCTTCGTCGCCGTCGGACAAACGAAGCGACGCAACGTCCTTTTTGGAATAGAACGAATAGGTCATTATTTCACTGTAACCGCATGCGGCAAGAGAACGTTTTACCTTGTTTTCGTCCTTTTGTTTTTTATCGTAACCGCCGTCGGTTATAGAAGCGTCTTTCAGAAGAGTCGGCGCGATATGCCCGTAGCCGTAAACTCTTATGACTTCTTCCGCGAGATCGGCGTAACCTTCTACGTCTTCTCTGTACGGCGGAGCGACGGTTTTAATTTTATTCCCGTTGACTTCTACGCCGAAATCGAGGCGTTTCAGAATATCGATTACTGCGTCTTTCGGCACTCTTATACCAAGCACGCCGTTGATTTTGTCAAACGTGGTTTCAACGACGGCGTTTTCTTGCTTTGCGCCCGCCGAAACGTCTTTATGCACGGCGGTAACTCTGCCGGCGCCGAGTTCGTCTATAAGGTGCAAAGCCCTTTTAATCGCCCTTTCGGTCGTGTATTCGTCTACGCCTTTTTCAAAGCGTTTTGACGAATCGCTCGACTTGCCGAGCATTCTCGAAGAACGCCTTACGTTATCGCGTTTGAATTTAGCGCATTCGAACAAAACGGCTTTGGTATCCGGTTTGATTTCGCTGTTAAGTCCGCCCATTATACCGGCCAGCGCGACTCCTTTTTCGCCGTCGCAAATAAGCAGGTTATCGTGGGTAAGTTCAACTTCTTTTTCGTCGAGAGTCACTATCTTTTCGCCGTCTTTCGCCCTTCTTACGTTGATTTCGTTTCCCGCAAGGTCTTTAAGGTCGAAAGCGTGCATCGGCTGCCCGAGTTCGAGAAGCACGTAATTCGTTATATCAACGATATTGTTTACGGAATTAAGCCCGCAAAGGTTAAGTCTTCTCGACATCCACTTCGGAGATTTTTCTATTTTAATATCCTTTACGAGATGCGCGATGTATCTCGGACAAAGTTCGCCGTCGTAAACTTTCACCTTGACGTCTTCGTCGCCTTTTACCGCCACGACCGCATAGTCGTAAGACGGTTCTTTGAGAGGTTTGCCGAGCGCGCAAGCGATTTCTCTCGCTATGCCGAGTACGCTCTGACAGTCCGGACGGTTTGCAAGTACCGAAATATCGAAGACGTAATCTCTGAGGTTAAGCAAATCTCTCACTTCTTCGCCGAGCGGAAACTCGTCGTGAAAAATAAGCACGCTGTCGCCCGACGCGCCCTCGTATATATCGTCGTTTATACCGAGTTCTTCGCCGCCGCAGAACATTCCGTAAGACGGCTCTCCGCGAAGTTTGCCGTTGAAAATACGGTCGCCCGTAGCGAGAGTCGCTCCGTCTACCGCGACGGGAACGATATCGCCGACTTTAACGTTAGTTGCGTTGGTTATTATCTGCAACACGCCGTATTTGCCGGCGTCTACCTGACAAACGCGCAATCTTTCGGCGTTTGGGTGCCCGGTTATCTCTTTTATCCTGCAGGTTACGACTTTATCGAGTTTGTCGCCGTAAGGTATAACCTGCTCCACTTCGAAACCGCTGTCGAAGAGTCTTTTTTCGAGTTCTTCGGGCGTTACGTCTATATCTACGAATTCTTTAAGCCAACTTAAAGGCGCCAACATAATCTTTCGCCTCCTTAATCTTTGAATTGTTTAAGAGCGCGAAGGTCGCCCTCGTAAAGCACGCGGATGTTATTGATTCCGTTTTTGAGCATTGCGATACGGTCCAGCCCGAAACCGAACGCGAAACCCGTCCATTCGTTCGGGTCTACGTCGCAGTTTTGCAATACCCTGCGATTGACTATTCCGCCGCCGAGTATTTCGATCCACCCCGTTCCTTTGCAGAGTTTGCAACCTTTGCCGCCGCACTCGAAACAACTTACGTCCACTTCTACCGACGGTTCGGTAAACGGAAAGAACGACGGACGGAAACGGGTTTTCACGTCTTTTGAAAACATACGCTTTACGAGTACGTCGAGCATACCCTGCAAATCGCAGAGAGTGACTTTTTTATCGATGACCAACCCTTCCATCTGGTGGAACATCGGGGAATGTGTGGCATCGTCGTCAGCCCTATACACTCTGCCGGGAATAAGCACTTTGAACGGCGGTTTAAGAGTGGTAAGACTCCTTATCTGCCCCGGCGAAGTGTGCGTGCGAAGCATATAGTCGTCGGTGATATAGAAAGTGTCCTGTTTGTCGCGCGCCGGGTGTTCCTGCGGGGTGTTAAGCGCGGTAAAATTATGGAAATCGTCTTCGATTTCCTGCGTTTCGAGTACCGTAAATCCCATACCCGCAAATATGTCCACGAGTTCGTTTTTAACCAACGTTACGGGATGAAGCGAGCCTTCTTCGCTCTTTTTTGCGGGAAGAGTAATATCGATTTTTTCGTCGGCATAACGCTTTTCGCTCTCGAGTTTTTCGATTTCTTCGGTTTTTTTCTCGAAAATTTCGTTTGCCCAATCTTTAAGTCCGTTGATAAGTTGCCCCAGACGAGGACGTTCTTCCTTTTCGGCTTTACCGAGTTCTTTCATAAGCGCGGGAATTTCGCCTGCTTTACCGAGTACGTATTTCGCTTTGAGTTCGAATAACTCTTTGCTTGATTTTGCGTGAGCGACGGACTCCGCGAGCCTCGCTCTGATCTCTTCGATTTTTTCTTTCATAATCGCGACCTGTGTTATTTTTGCCTGCAATACGGCTATTATCGTATCTAAGTATAGCAAATCGGACGAAGTATGTCAATCGGAGAGCAAGCAACTCAAAAATTTTAATAAACGAGTAAATTTTGCCGTAATATAAGCCTAAAACGCTTGCGTGAAACGAGAAAATATGATATGATTGAATCCGCCGTGGGGGTATAGCTCAGTTGGTAGAGCGCTTGAATGGCATTCAAGAGGTCGCCGGTTCGACCCCGACTATCTCCACCATATGCAAATAATACGAACCCTGAAAACAAATCGGAGTTCGTATTATTTTTTGCAAAGGACTTCTTTGGCGTAAAAATACCGAGATAAAGCAGTCACAATGTCGTAGTATAATATTCTTAAATCAGAATGACAAATCGGAATTTGAGGAGGAAGTAAGTATGCTAAACAACATAGAGTTCGACCTTTGGGCTGATGGCTATGACAAAACTGTCGGCATTTCCGATGAGGAAAACACATACCCTTTTGCCGGTTATAAAAAGGTACTTGGGTTCATTTTTCAGACCATAGTGAGAGCTGAAAATGCCGTTGTGCTGGATATTGGATTCGGAACAGGCACATTAACGGCAAAACTGTACGAGCGAGGCTGTTCCATTTATGGGCAGGACTTTTCATCAAGAATGATTGCGTTGACATCTGAGAAAATGCCAAATGCGCATTTATATCAAGGGGACTTTTCAAAAGGGCTTGTCGAACCATTGCGTAACTTTCGTTATGATTATATTGTTGCGGCATACTCTCTGCATCATTTGACGGATGCGCAAAAGAGCGACTTCCTTTTAGACTTGCGTAACTACTTAAAAGAAAACGGTAAAATTATAATCGGCGATGTTGCCTTTGAAACAAGAAAGGATTTAGAGCAGTGTAAATTGAAGGCAGGAGACACATGGGATAATGATGAAATCTACTTTGTCGTTGAGGAACTGAGAAAAGATTTTCCAGACCTTTCATTTACGCAAATGTCCGATTGCGCAGGCGTCCTGATTTTGGACTGACAAATTCCAATTTGTCGAACTGAATATAGCGTACATAGACGCTTGGTTTTCAAAAGAAATCAGGCGGCTATGTACCTGAATGGAATGGGAGTAACAACCATCCAGTACGAGCTTGAGAAAGCGGGACGGCTGACGGCGCTGGGAAAGGAGCGGTGGTTTGCATCGTACATTTCGAAAATGCTTCGCAATTATTTTGTCGCTGTAATAAGAAATTCAGAATGAGAAGGTTGAATAGAACAAT
>OGFF01000416.1_pt1 | contig 62219 bp, 49 predicted proteins | sample 1570751 | NCBI WGS metagenome assembly OGFF01 (sample SAMEA2581951, study PRJEB24529) | metagenome | biome: Human gut stool | place: China | collected 2011 | reverse complement strand
AGATTGCACCATTTTAACGGTAATCTTCGACGAATTCGCAACTTCCTAACGGGCCGATGTGGGCATCGGCCCCTGCAGAGTGCTATTTTTTATCTAAGAAATCAATAATAAAAAAGGTACAAACCGCAATGACCAGACAGATGATCAACGTGCAGAAGGCAACTGCCCGTATGACCAGATCATCACAAATCGTAAATGGAAAGAATCCAAACATAGCGCCGATATAAAACAAGGCAACAACACCCAGCACGATACCAACAATCAAACGAATTTTCTTTTTTTCCATATCGATCAGCTCCTGTTCCGTTCTCTCTGAACGCTTACTCCACTCGCCTGAATTCTCCCTGAGAGAACACACGCTCGAATCCGAGCGACAGATACAGGTGGTACGAAACCGGATTTTTCCGGTCGACATTCAGCGTTACGCGCTTGCCAGAGGCCAAAATCTCATTTTTCGCGCTGTTGACCACTCTGCGCGCATAGCCCCTGCCCCGGTATTCGTCCCGCGTATAGACAAGCACGAGCCGCAGGTCGTCCTTTGTGGCCGGTGCGATGCGGGCCATGCTGACGATCTTTCCGTCTGCCCGGATGACCCGGAACGAATCGAGCACCTTCCGGAACGGTTCCTTTTCCGGCTTGTCCAGCAGCCCGCAGTCGGCGACGAACCGCTGTGCACAGTCATAAATTTCATCCAGATCAGCTTCGTGGGCTGTCTCGACCTCCGGTGCGGACGGCTCGGTGACGCGCCGCGCCTCCATGAAGTCCATGGCCAGCGCCTCTTCATAGCGCCGCCCATACGACTGCATTTCCCGCATCAGCACATAGCCCAGCTCCGACGCGCACAGATAGTTTTTGATCTCATAGCCGCCGTCGAACAAAAATCGCAGCAGCTCCGGCACACACGCTTCCTCACCGAACAGCAGCAGATTATACGGCTCGACCTTCAGAGCCAGCAGACGCGTTTCGCCCTGTTCGCAGCGCAGCGCGTAATTGATTTTGCCGGCCTCCTGCAAAAGCGGAGCGTCGAGCGTAAAAAATGTGGAAAGATAGGGATTTTTCTGCAAATATGTCTGATTGTCCTGCAAAAACTCTGCTCCGGTCTTGTAAGAAACGATCATATTCATACCTCCATAGTGAAACGGCACGTCGCAGAGGGCGTGCCATTTTGTTTATTCGTCAAGCTCTTTCAGAATCTGCCGCACCTGTTCCGGTGTGTAATCATAGATTCTGTCGCAGAACTGGCAGTCGATGTGAATGTCCTTGCCGTCGTCAACAATGGACTGCAGTTCCTTGCGTCCCAGACTGATGAGCGTCCGCGTCACGCGGTCGCGCGAGCAGTAGCAGCGGTATTCGACCGGCTGCGTTTCGAGAATTTCCAGATCAAATCCGTGCAGCACAGTCTCCAGCACGACCTGTCCGTCCATGCCTGCCGCCAGCAACCGGCTGACCGCGCCTGCGTTCTGAATGCCTGCCTCGATCTTATCAATGATATCGTCCGGCGCGCCGGGCAGCAGTTGGATGATATAGCCGCCCGCCGCCGTGACGGACTGATCCTTCCCGACCAGAACGCCGAGCGCACAGGCCGTGGGGATCTGTTCGCTCTGGGCAAAATACGACGTGATATCCTCGGCGATCTCGCCGGAGACAAGGTCAATCGTGCCGATATACGGCTCCTTCATGCGAAGATCCCGGATCACGGTGAGTGTTCCGTCCGTGCCGACAGCCGCGCCGACATCCAGCTTGCCGGGGGCCTTTTCCAGCATGGAGATCTGCGGGTTCTCGACCCAGCCGCGCACATTGCCCTCTGCATCCGACACGGCAAGCAGCCGCCCCAGCGGCCCGCTTCCCTTGAGCTGGAGCGTGATGGAGCCGTCGTCGACCTTCTGCATATTGCCCATCATGGACGCCGCCGTCAAAAGCCTGCCGAGTGCCGCTGTTGCGGTCGGAAGTGTTTTATGGATCTGCCGCGCACGCTCGACAATGCCGGTCGTGGTGACGGCGACGGCGTTTACAAAGCCGTCCTTCGTCATGGCGCGTACAAGTTCGTCTTTCATAGTCAGTCCTTCTTTGCGGAAAAATAAATACGCTGCTCATCCTGCTTTGGTGCGCGCAGCACGCGGTCGCCATATTGCCGGATGTGTGTGAAGCCCGCCTCTTCGAGCCACAGCGCAAGCTCGTCCGGCTCATAGGCATATTCGATATGCTCCTCAAACGAGCGATCCCAAAGGCTGCCGTTCAGCCGGAAAATGTCCATGCCATAAAAGCACAGCCGTTTTTTTGCGTCAAACTCTGTCCGCCAGACGCAGTAGGTGTCTTCCGTCTCGTCCAGAAATACCTGCCCGTCCAGACCGCGCAGCTTTGCGGGCGTGTTGATATCAAACACGAACAGCCCGCCGGACTTCAGCGCATTGTATACGCGCCGGAGCGTCTTCCGGCAGTCGTCCGGTCGCGTCAGATAGTTGAGGCTGTCCAGCGCGCAGATCACCGCGTCCACCGGCTCCGCCAGACGAAGCCTCTGCATCGGCTGGCAGATGAAAAACGGGCGGCTGCCCTCCGGAAGCTCCCGCGCCTTCCGCTCTGCCTCCGCCAGCATATCCTCCGACAGATCCGCGCCGATCACCCGGTATCCGCGCCTGGCCAGCAGCATGGACAATGAACCCGTGCCGCAGGCCAGATCCAGAACCAAATGCGGCTGCACTTGCTCCCGCGCGCACAGCCGCTCAAAAAAGGTCAGCGTTTTTTCGTATCGGATATCGTAGGTCAGCTCGTCATAGCAGCCCGCAAGCGCTTCATATGCGCTCACGCCTGCTGCTCCTTCTGCTTCTGCTCCTCTTCCTTCATGCGGTCGAAGATGATGCGGTACGCGCCCATGCCGTAGTTGAGACTGCGGTTGACGCGGCTGATGGTTGCGCTGGAAGCGCCGGTCTTTTCCAGAATGTCGTTGTAGATCAGGCCGTCATTCAGAAGCTTCGCCAGCTCAAAGCGCTGCTCCATGGCCTTGAGCTCGGAAAACGTGCAAAGATCGGTAAAGAAATCATAGCATTCCTCGACAGTCTGGAGCTTGAGAATGGCGCTGTAGAGCTGGCTGTCAGGATCAGAGTGTTTATTTCGATTGTTCAAGATAAAATATCTCCTTTATTAATAGTGGGGTTCACGCGTAATTATGGTAACACTTTAACGCTTGAAAGTAAAGTGGTATTTTATAAATTTGTCGCTTTCCACGAAAAAAGTTGTCCGTTTCTGGGCAAAACAGAAGCGAATTTTGTCCGCGCTCGGCGCACAGACAATCAAAAATCAAGAATCGACGCCAGATACTGCCATCTAAGTGTTCCGCGCCGGAAAAGCTTCAGCAGCAGCGCCTGATTTTCTGCCGAGTGCTCGACCTCTTTGCTGTACAGACTCACCACTTCAGTCAATTCCTGCACCGTTGCAGCATCTGCGCTAAGCTCGCGCAGGCAGAGCAGATGAAACACGCACTGCTCGACCTGCGCCAGATATTGCCGGTCGTTGACGGCCTTGAGTGCATAGCGGAACAGAAAATAGACCGTCAGATTTTCGTACTGGACGGAAAACGCGTCCCGGAAGGGGGCGGGCGGCGCGTCCTGACCGACTGCCGCGTCCAGCATGACCCCGAAGCGGCGCGTCAGATGCTCCATATTGTTGAGCACCATCCAGCACGGGAAAAACCGTCCGCTCCTGCTGCGAAGCCGCGCCAGCCGGACAAGACTCCGATCCTGATACTGCTTTCCAAGGAATCGCCGCGCCAGCACCGGGACAAGCTCGTCCCGCCCCTCGTCCAGCAGACGCTGCACCCGCCGTGCCAGTAGCAGAATGAGCGCCAGGCGGTCTGCAACAGGCCGTGCGCGATCCTGCGCCAGCCGGATCGAAGCCGTCCGCGCGGCAAGCAGCGCCGGATATAATGCCGGGTCAAGCTCGTTCGGTATGACCGGGCCGCCGTCGTCCGTTTCCGTCAGCGTCAGCGGCGCGTCGTGCTCCAGCAGAAGTCTTGCCGCCTCCGGGCAGGAGGCGGAGAGCGTCAGCTCCGCCGTCTGGCCGTATTCCTCGGTAAAGCGCGGGTGCGTAAAGCAGGTGCGGCAGAGCATTTCCGCACCGTATGCGGCCTGAAGCGGACAGAGGCCGTCGTCACGCAGCAGAACGCAGTTCCCGCCCCGCTCCCGGAAGCGCGTCTCACCGTTCTCCGTCAGCATAGCCGCGCGCACCTGTTCGCCCAGCTCACCGGGCAGGGAAGCGTAGCGCGCGATGGCGTCCTCGTCCAGAATGATCTGCCAGTCCTTGCAGCAGGTATCCGGGCATTTGCCCGCCAGACAGGAAAACTTGTTTACATAATCAAATTGCACATACTTCATAACGCACCCTCTTTTCCAGCGTCAGCCGACGTTTCGATGATATCAGCTTTTGCAGCACGCGTCAACTTGTCATTTGCGGACATTTGTGCTATACTGTCAAAAAATAACCAATCAAAGAGGCATTTCATGAAAAAACTCAAACGTACGTATATGCGCTGTGCGCTGACGGCGGCGCTTGTGCTGCTGGTCATGCTGATCGCAGGCTCGATCTGGGACCTGCCGATCTCCAAATTTCTCTATCCCGGCCACGAAAGCTCCATCGGCCAGTTCTTTGCCGCCTTCGGCGAGCTGCCTGCGTTTTCTCTTCTGGCCGGATGCGGCGTTCTGCTGATCGTCCACCGCGCCAAATTCCGCCCGGAACTGAACATTGTCATTCTGGCCTTCGGCGTCTGCCTGACGCTTGCGAGCATATTTCTTTCCGTCCATGAGGCGACGGACAATGTGCCTGCCCTGCCCATGCCTGTCGCGCTGCTCGTGACGGTGTTTGTCGACGCGCTCATGGCGGCTGCGCTGCTGTTCCTGACGCGCGAGTGCCAGACCAAGACGATCCTTCGTTTTATCTGCACGGTGATCGTGGTCTGTGTCGGCATCATGCTGCTGATCAACATCATTAAGGTTCCCTGGGGCCGCGCCCGTATGCGTCTGATCTATTCCACGGGCAACGACACCTATTTCTCCAACTGGTGGCAGGCCGGCACGGCGCTCAAGAAAAAGCTCGTCGCCGACGGCGTTTCGTCGGATGACTTCCGTTCGTTCCCGTCTGGCCATACGGCCTGCGCTGCCTGCTCCATGCTCCTGATCCTCCTGCCGACGCTCTACCGCCGCCTGCACGATAAGGAAAAGCTGTTCATGGTCCTCGGCGGCGTCTGGACGCTTGCTGTCGCAGCTTCACGCCTGCGCATGGGGATGCACTTCCTGTCCGACGTGAGCGTCTCGTCTCTCCTGACCATCGCCCTCGGCGCAGTTGCCGTCTGGCTGTTCTACTTCAATAAGCCCTTCTTCAACAAAATCTGGGCCTTCGCCTCCGGCGATCCCAAACCGGCAAAGAAGCCGAGGACCCCGGAAGAACCGTAATATGTTCCGTTAAAGCAGCCGCAGCCGGTAGGGGCGGACGACTCTGTCCGTCCGCAGAAAACAGCGGTTTTTCGGAAATCTACGGCGAATTTGCAACATTTTCGGGCCGACAGAGTCGCCGGCCCCTACAACGCCCCACAGCAGATTGGGCAGAACCCGGCCCAAACAATGGCCTAACACCCACCAACATTTCAGAAAGAGCAGGAAACGCATATGCGAATGAGAAGAAGAAACAATCTGGCCCCGCGGATGGAGGCCTGCGAGTCTGTCTGGATCCATGACCCGGAGGCGCTGCGCGGCAACTGGCGCAGCTTGATGCCGGACTGCCGGGAGCTTCGCGTTGAGGTCGGCTGCGGCAAGGGAAAATTCACTGTAGAGACGGCCGAGGCCGAGCCGGATGTGCTGCTGATCGCCATCGAGCGCGTGCAGGACGCACTTGTCCTCGCCATGGAGGCCGCGATCCGTAAGGGCCTCAAAAACGTCTTTTTCGTCTCGCTCGACGCGGCGAATATCGACCAGTTTTTTGCGGACGACGAGATCGACCTGCTCTATATCAACTTCTGCGACCCGTGGCCGCGCAAGAAGAACGCCAAGCGCCGCCTGACGTACCACACTTTCCTCGAAAAATACAAGAAGGTGCTGAAGCTCGGCGGGCAGATCCACTTCAAGACCGACAACGCGAATCTGTTTGCCTGGTCGCTGCCGGAAATGGAAAGCTGCTTCCTCGAACTGCGGAATGTCACCGACGATCTGCACGCGAACGGCCCGGTCGGTATTATGACCGGCTATGAGGAAAAATTCTACGCGCTCGGCACTCCCATCCACCGTGTTGAGGCCGTCATCACGACCAAGCAGCCCCGCCCGGCAGAGGAAAAGCCGGACCCGGAGGATGCAGAGGAATAATCCGCTGATGCAAAGGAAGTCCCTCAAACTGGAAATATTATAAATGAAATTCATATTTAAGAATATTGCTCTTTTTAGGGTGTATCTGAAAACTGAAAATGTGACCGGCAGCACGAAAAGGTCCGCTGTCTGGGCGTATTGGAAGATTATGGATACGCCCGAAGCAATTAGAAAAGGCATAAGAACTCAATTGAAAGAACAGAGTTCGTATGCCTTTGCTTTTGGAGGTTATTCCCGAAAAATAATTTTGAGACAAACGCTCTCCTCGCTTTACCGTTTGTCCCTGTCCACGCTGCGGAGCGCCAGTATCGACAAAAGCGTATATCTCATCCAGAACGGTGCTGACCGCTTCTCCTTCATCTTCTTCCGGGGCTTCGGCACGGGAGCCATGCACGTCCTCTGCGGCCTGATCGTAGGCGGCGGGAAGATGGTCCGTTTTCCGCTTATCGCGGAGGAAATAACCGAATATTCACTCCTTGAGAGCTGCTTTTTGGCGGCTCTCAAATTTTTTTGAAAAATTTTGCGTTTTGGGTGAGAGTTTTTTCGATTTTTTGTACCTATATAAGTGAAGGGGTTTTTAAGCCGCATTTCAAAAAATCCAGAGAGGAGGTTCAAACGATATGTACGATACCGCAAGACGGGTCGCACTCGTCAAGCAGCGGGTGCGGGAAAACACCCGCCGGAGGCAGCGGCGCGGCATCTATGGACTGAGCGCTATGTGTATGCTGCTGTTCGCGGCACTGATGCAGGCGGCGGGCACGGTCGTCGGGCCGGGGCAACCGGAAGCATGGGGCGTGTTCGGCGCGATGCTGCTGCGGGAGGACGCGGGCGGCTATGTGCTGGTGGCCGTCGTCTCCTTTGCCGCGGCGGCAGCGTTCACCGCGCTGTGCTTCCGGCTCAGAAACAGAGAAAACCAGAAAAAAGGCGGGGCGGACAAACCGAACCGACACGAACAGGAGGAGAAAAGCCAATGAAGAAACGAATATTCAGCATCCTGCTCCTATGCTGCATGGTGCTGACGCTGCTGCCGACAACCGTATCGGCGGCGGACGGACCGATGAATACCATCCCAAAGTACGACGTGAGCATTGACGTGTACAACCGGACATCGGACATATCCATTAAGGACAGTAGGAGCTACTATATCTACTCGTCCGTTCCCGATAAGCTCAGGGACACATGGGCATGGGATAAGAAGATATTCATCAAGGGAGATAAAACCGCGCCGCACGTATTTATTGACGGCGTAAATATCGAGATGAGTCCCAGTTCCAAGGGGCCGGCTATTGAATTAAATAAGAAGGCTTCGGCATATATCTATTTCATCGGCAAGAACAGCTCCCTGCAAGGCGCCGACGGCCGCGCGGCAATACAGAAAAACCGCAGCGAGGGTCAGCTTTATGTTCTGGCGCGCACAGGCACCACGGTGACCTGCAAGGGCGGCGACAAAGCGGCGGGCATAGGAGGAAGCTACGCGACCCGCAATATTTCCAACGGTTATTACAACGGAGATATGTACGGCCATGGCGTGAACATGCACTTCGGCTCTCAGAGCAATCCTGACTACTGGGGCGGCACCATAGCGGCCATCGGCGGCGAGGGCGGCGCAGGCATCGGCGGCGGCCAGGGCGGAAGCGGTGAGAAACTGTATTTCTACTCCGGCATGGTGCAAGCCAACGGCGGCCGCTTGGCCTCCGGCATCGGCGGCAGCTATAAGGGGCGCGGCAGTGAGATCTATATTTATGGTGGCACAGTCAGCGCTCAAGGCGGTGACGGAGGCGCTGGTATCGGCGGTGGCTGCTGGACAACGGAGCAGGACATGAATGGCATCAACGCCGCCCACGATATCTACATCTCCGGCGGCACGGTCACGGCTAAAGGCGGCCACAACGGCGCGGGTATCGGCGGTGGGCAGTATGTCCCCGCCCGTGATATCACGGTGACGGGCGGCTTTGTTACGGCGACGGGACACTACGGAGCGGCGATAGGCGGCGGCCGCTGGTGCCGCGGAATGGACATAACCCTTACCGACGCTACCCTGAATCTGTCGACCAATTACCGCAGCAACGGCTCGGACGCGGCGGCTGTCGGCTACGGCGACATTGTTTACAAACCGGATGAGCTCGTGGCGGATCCGTCGATCGCGACGAACGACCGGATAAAGGTCGGCTCAAAGGATGGAAAGATCGTCATGCTGACGGCTAACGGTTACGCGCTCAGAACGGATGGGAAACCGAGCTACTTCATGCATCTCACTGATTTCCTGATTCCGGACAGCGACGGAATGATTGACCTGTCGCTGCTGACTCTGCCATACACGCAGAACTACGGATGGGCGATAACTGATCTTGATGTGAAAATGATGGAGACCTCCTGCGAGGGAAACCATACCTACGGCTGGAAAAACCGGAATGGCTGTCATGTCTGGGGATGCACACGCTGCCCGGCCCGGAATCCGCTAGAGCGTGGACCTGTACCGGACGGTGAGCATATTCCCGGAGAGTGGGAAAACCAGGAAAAGAAGTGCACCGTATGCGGGGTTGTGTCGGCGAAGGACACCACGCCTCCGGTGACCGAGGGAATTGCGAATGGAATGGAGTATACCGCCGACGACACCGACGACGGGCAGCCCGGTACGATCAGCTTCACAGTCAGCGACCCGGTGAGAGACAAGGAGGTGTCCTCCGGCGTCAAGTCTGTGACGATCAACGGTGAGGAGCAGACCGTGCAGACCGGACAGGCTTATCAGCTGACCGCGCCGGACGGCGGCAACGGTGACGAAGGACTCTGGCATGAGATCGTCGTTACGGACAAGGCGGGCAACAGCACCACGGCAAAGGTCAGAGTGTACAGAAGACACCGGGTCCTGATCCTGAGTGACAGAAACGACCCAAGCAGCGCGATCCTCCACCTTGGCGTGCCGCACGGGTTTGAACTGGAACTGCCGTTCGATCATCTGCCGAAGGAAGCGTATTTTGTCGACTGGGATAACGAGGACATCAAAATAAGCCGCGGGGAGAATAATGACTATAACTTCGGCATCATCAACTCGAACCGGACGTTCCTTCAGGTGATTCCGGAGACTGAACTGCCAACGCTGGAGTTAGGGCTCAGAAGCAGGCGCTTCTGGGGCTATCACGCAGACTCGGAGAGCGATTTCTGCTACGCGGATATGCCGTCAAAGACTGAGGAAGGCTATCTTATGGATATCCGCGTCACATCAAACAAAATCGGCTACTACTTCGGATCGCCGGTACGCTACACGCAGGAGCAGCTGAAAGCACTGGATGCAGAGGACAAAATCAAGTGGACGCAGTTCGACACGACCTCGCTCCTGACATTCGATGTGATTTCCTATGAGGAATATAACGGAAGCTGGTACTACTATGCGAAAGCGACAAACGAGGTGGGGACAAGATACGTTTCAACGCCGAACATCATCATAGACGCCGACCCGGCGGTGGCGCTGGAATATCCCTCCGGCAAGGAACTTACCGGCAAGTATGGGCAAACCGAGAGCGGTACATACTGGGGCGATCTGCAATTCACCGTGGTTGATGAATCGGAGTTCACCGTAAAGGACGGGAGTACGCCTCTGGAGCCGGATGAGAATGGCGTCTATACGATAAAAGCGGACATGGACGAGGGCATAAAGCACGAGATCGTTATCATGGACGCTGGCAACAATAGAACTGCGTATATCAACGAGATACGTATGAACACGCTTGACCGCAGGGATAATCCCTCTGCCCTGAATCTACCGAACGGCGCGAATCTGGAGGAAAGTCTCCCGAAGACGGTTCGGATTCTCACGGCAAGAGACAGCTCTATGTTTACCAATATCCCTGTGATATGGGAAATACCAGAGACGTATGAGCAGGCGTCAAAGCGGGAGCAGAGCTTTACCGTGAACGGAACGCTTGACCTGTCTGGTACGGATATCGTGCTGCATCCGGATAAGACGGAGCTTGGAAAAGCCCAGATATCCGTGACGATTGCGGGCGCGCCGCGCTACACGCTGACGATAGCGGATAGCGCAAACGGCAGTATAACGGTGGTAAATGCCACAGAAACCGCCGGGGACGGCACGCCCCTGTTCTACAAGGACGAGCCTGTGATGCTCTCCATCGCCCCCGATGAGGGCTATATGCTAAGCACGCTGTCCGTCAATGGCAACCCTGCCGCCGTTGCGGTTGGGGACGATACCTATACCTTCACCCAGCCGGAGGGAGATGTTACCATCACCGCAGCGTTTGAAATGCGCAACGAGCATACCGTCACTTTTGACGCTAACGGCGGCTCCGAGCCTGAGGAGCTGCCCGAGGAGGTCACCACCGCAATGCCCGCCAAGAAGGTATTGCACGGCAGCGAGTATTCTCTGCCGGAGTGCGAGTTTATTGCGCCCGAAGGAAAGCAGTTCAAGGCGTGGCAGATAGACGGTACGGAGTATCCGGTGAACGCCCCTGTGACCGTCACCGCTGACATCACAGTCAAGGCGCTGTGGGAGGACGCACCTCCCGCCCCTACTGAGTACATCGTTACCGTCACAAATGACGGAAACGGCATCGGCACCGCAACCCCTTCCACCGCTGCGGCCGGTACGGAGATCACCCTGACCGCTACGCCCGCCAACGGCTACCACTTTAAGGAGTGGGAGGTCATCAGCGGCGGCGTGACAATCGTGGACGACAAGTTCACCATGCCGGACAGCAATGTGGAGATCAAGGCCATCTTTGAGGAAGATACGCCTCCCCTGCCTACCGATCCCGCTAAGCCCAGCATCAGCGTCGCAGGAACCTACACCTACAATGGCTCCGAGCATACCGCGACCGTGAGCGGTTATGATCCCGCCACTATGGACATCTCCGGCAACACCGCCACGGACGCGGGCGATTACACCGTTAGCGTCACATCCCAAACGGGCAAATGGGCGGACGGCAGCACCGACGCCGTGACCGCAGCGTGGAGCATCGGCAAAGCCGCGCAGGAAGCGCCCATTGGATTGAATGGTGTCGCGCCCACTACTGAGGGCGGCAGCGACGGCAAGATCACCGGCGTGACTGATAAGATGGAATACCGTATGGCAGGCGAAACCGTCTATACGCCCTGCACCGGCAGCGAGATCACCGGCCTTTCCGCCGGAACGTATGATGTGCGCTATCGGGCGTCTAAAAACCTCAAAGCCGGCGACGACGCGAAGGTTCTTGTCGGCAAGAGCGAACCGCCCCAGCCCACGGAGTTTACCGTCACCTTTGACGCAAACGGCGGCCGCGGCAGCATGGAACCTGAGACTGTCGAAGAGGGCACCAGCTACCTTCTTCCCGAATGCGCCTTCACCGCGCCCGAGGGCAAGGAATTCGACGCGTGGAAAATTGACGGCGCACGATATGACGTGGGCGATCCCTACCTCATAAATGCAAATACCACGGCTACGGCGCTCTGGAAGGACATTGACAACAATCCCGGCCAGCTCTACAGCATCACAATCCTTACCAGCGAGGGCGGAAGCATCACCGCAAGCCACACCTCTGCGGGGGCTGACACACAGATTTTCCTGACTGTCGCGCCGAATAGCGGCTACCTTCTCGAGCAGTGTAAGGCCATAGAGCCGAGAGACCTGATTGTCGGCCCCATCGATACGAACGTCTATATGTTCTACATGCCCGAAAGCAATGTTGTGCTTCAGCCTGTTTTTGTGAAGTACCAGACCACGGAATTCACCGTCACCTTTGACGCAAACGGCGGTACGCCCTCTGTCGGCAGCATGACCACCACCGACCAGAAGCTGACCTCTCTGCCCAGCGCCTCCCGAAGCGGCAGTTACAGCTTCGACGGCTGGTACACCAAAAAAAGCGGCGGCACAAAGATCACGACGGATACCGTATTCTCTGCAAATACCACCGTCTACGCCCACTGGACCTACACCGGCGGCTACAATCCGCCCGTCACCTACTACACGCTGCGCTTTGAAACAGGCGGCGGCAGTGATATTCCCAGCGTGCGGGAAGCGTACAATGCCTACATTGACCTGACAAAGTACGTCCCCACCTGGCGCGGGCATACCTTTATCGGCTGGTACAGCGAACGCAGCCTGACAAACAAGGTTTCCGGTGTTTATCTGACGAAGGATATGACCGTGTATGCACTCTGGCGCGTGGACGAAAATCCGGGCACAGGCGCGAATCCCTTTACCGATGTTTCTGAAAAGGACTGGTTCTACGGCGATGTGATGTTCGTCTACGAAAACGGCCTGATGCTCGGCACGAGCAAGACCCTGTTCAGTCCGCATGGGACGGCGACGCGCGGCATGATGGCGACCATTCTCTGGCGCATGGAGGGCAGCCCCGCGCCGAAGGGCAAAAACAGCTTTACCGATGTGGAGGCCGGAAAGTGGTACGCTGACGCGATCACATGGGCGGCGGAGAACGGCATCTTCGCGGGCTACGGCAAAGACAAATTTGGCCCGGACGATCCCATCACCCGCGAGCAGCTTGCAGCCATCTTCTACCGCTACGCGGACTACAAGGGCTACGATCTGACCGTCAAGGGAAATCCGGATACGTTCAAGGACGCAGACAAGATCACGGATTACGCAAAGACGGCGATGCAATGGGCGGTCGGCAGCGGTCTTGTAAAGGGAAAATCCAGCAATCTGCTTGACCCGCAGGGTACGGCGACCCGCGCTGAGATCGCCGCCATGCTTCACCGCTTCATTGAGAAGTATGAGCTGGTGCAGGGCAAGGCTCCCGGCGGCCTGATGGGCTAGATCGACCCGAAGCGGCTGCAAATCCCCAAGACCGGCGACAGCAGCGTGTTAGGCTTGTGGGGGATCTCCCTCTGCGCATCTCTTGCCGGATGCCTTGTGCTGACCACATGGCAGATCAGGCGGCGACGTGAGGAAGAAGCGCTGCAAATCATCGAAAAGTAAACAGGCTCACCTTTAGGGGCGCGGGCAAATAGCCCCGCGCCCCTTTTCGGTTTCATTCGTCAGGAAAGGCGGTTGCTCTTTTGCGCAACCGCCTTTCACCATTTCTATCCGATTGAGCAGAAAGAAAATGAAAAACATAGCACAAAAGCAGAGAAAATCCATCCAGCCGCGCAAAAACGCCCGGACATTTTTGCCCGGGCGTTTGTTATGGTATTGCAGAGCTTATTCCTCTTCCTTCGCGGTGCAGCAGATGTGCAGCTCGTCCAGCTGCTTCTGGGTGACTTCGCTGGGAGCGCCCATCAGGATATCCTGCGCGTTCTTGTTCATCGGGAACGGGATGATCTCGCGGATGGAATCCTCACCGGCCAGCAGCATGACCATGCGGTCGATACCGGGAGCGATGCCGGCATGGGGAGGCGCGCCGTAGCAGAAGGCGTTGTACATGGCCGGGAACTTGGACTTGACGTCGTTCTCGCCCAGACGGACGAGTTGGAAGGCCTTGATCATAATTTCCGGGTCATGATTCCGGACTGCGCCGGAGGAAAGCTCCACGCCGTTGCAGACCAGATCGTACTGCTGCGCGGTGATGGTCAGCGGATCGATCTCACCGGCGATCGCCTTATCGAGCGTCTCCGCACCGCCGCCGGGCATCGAGAACGGGTTGTGGCAGAATTCCAGCTCGCCGGATTCCTCGCCGATCTCGTACATCGGGAAATCGACGACCCAGCAGAACTCGTAGCGTTCCTTGTCCATGTGGCCGGGGACCAGCGCGCCGAGCTTGTTGCGGAGCACGCCCGCAGTCTTGATGGCAGCCGTCCGCTTTCCGGCGGCAACGCCGACGAAGCAGCCGGGCTTGAGGTCGAGCGCCTTCACGACGGACTCGGCATGGGGCTGCATGAACTTTGCCACGCCGCCGGCCAGCGTGCCGTCGGCCTCGACCTTGAACCAGTAGGGCTTGCTGCCGGACTGGACCTCAACGTCGGCGCAGAGCTTATCGATCTGCTTGCGGGTCAGCTCACAGCTCGGGACGACAACGGCCTTCACGACGTTGCCCTCGGCAAACGGCGCGAATTCGCTGCCCTTGACCAGCTCGGTCATGTCCTGAAGGACAAGGTCGATGCGCAGGTCGGGCTTGTCGGAGCCGTAGGTCTCCAGCGCATCGTTATAGGCGATGCGGCGGAAGGGCGCTTCGGAGGCGATGTTATATTTGCCGAACTTTGCGAAAATGGGCGGGAGCACGTCCTCGATGACGGCGAAAACGTCGTCCTGCGCGGCAAAGGCCATTTCCATATCGAGCTGATAGAACTCGCCGGGGCTGCGGTCGCCGCGGGCGTCCTCGTCGCGGAAGCACGGCGCGATCTGGAAGTAGCGGTCAAAGCCGGAGGTCATAAGCAGCTGCTTGAACTGTTGCGGAGCCTGCGGCAGAGCGTAGAACTTGCCGGGATGCTTTCTGGCGGGAACCAGATAGTCGCGCGCGCCCTCCGGGCTGGAGGCCGTCAGGATCGGGGTGGTGATCTCAAGGAAATTGTGCTCCATCATGGCCTTGCGGATGGCTGCGACCACGTTGCAGCGCAGGATGATGTTGTTCTTGACGGCAGGATTGCGCAGGTCGAGATAGCGGTACTTGAGACGCTGGGTCTCGTCGGCCTCGCGGCTGCGGTTGATCTCGAACGGCAGCTCGTTGTAGCGGCAGCGGCCAAGGACGGTGATGCTGCTGGGTACGACCTCGATCTCGCCGGTGGGCAGCTTCGGATTCTTGCTGGCGCGTTCGCGGACGACGCCGGTGACGTTGATGGTGGATTCCTTGTTGATGGACTTGATGATGTTCATCATCTCCTCCGTCTCCACGACGAGCTGCGTCGTTCCGTAGAAGTCGCGCAGGACGACGAAGGCAAAGTTGCTGCCGACGACGCGGACATTCTCCAGGAAGCCTGCCAGCGTGACCGTCTTTCCGACGTCCGCCAGACGAAGCTCGCCACAGGTATGCGTTCTGGACTGCATCATAGTTTTTTCCTTCTTTCTTTGTTGCTCTTTATTTTTCAAGAATTACGGTGTTCTGATCCTGACCGGCAAGGCCCGCCGCCAGGAAGGCAGGCAGCTCCGCGACGGACACGGAGGTCTGTTCGCCGGTGGCAAGGCACTTGACCGAGGCGGTTCCGGAGGCGATCTCATCCTCGCCGAGGAAGAGCACATACGGAATCGAAAGCTTGTCGGCGTACTGAATCTTCGCCTTGAACTTCTTCTGCTCACAGTAGAGCTGCGTGCGGATACCGGCGTCGCGGAGCAGAGTGGCCGTCCGGACGGCCTGCGTCAGATCGTCCGTCATCGGCAGCACCAGCACATCCGCCGGGGCTGTATTGCGCGCGGGATTCAGCATTCCCTGTTCGCCGAGAACGTAGAAAAGACGGGTCAGACCGATGGAAATGCCGACGCCCGGCAGCGCCCGGTCGGTGTAATACTCCGCCAGATTGTCGTAGCGGCCGCCGGAGCAGACGGAGCCGATCTCCGGGTGGTCGAGCAGCGTTGTTTCATAGACCGTGCCGGTGTAGTAATCCAGACCGCGCGCGATGGTCAGGTCAACGGCGAAGTTTTCCTCCGGCACGCCAAACGCGCCGAGATATTTGACGACCGCCGTCAGCTCGTCCAGACCGAGGTCAAAGACCTCATTGCGTCCCCGGTAGCCCTCGAGCGCCGTGAGCACCTCCGCGTTTGTGCCGCGGATGGCTATGAAGCGCAGGATTTCGTCCGCGCTTTCGTCCGCAAGGCCGCATTCCTCGACCAGAAGCGTGCGGACCTTTTCCGCGCCGATCTTGTCGAGCTTATCGACGGTGCGCATGATATCGCCGGACTGCTCGCTCAGGCCGAGCATGGCGTAGAAGCCGTTCAGAATTTTGCGGTTGTTGACGCGGATCTGGAAGCGGCGCAGACCCATCTGCGAGAAGGTCTTGTAAATGATGGACGGGATCTCTGCCTCGTTGGAGATGTCCAGCTTCCCGTCGCCGATCACGTCGATGTCCGCCTGATAAAACTCGCGGAAGCGGCCGCGCTGGGCGCGTTCGCCGCGATAGACCTTGCCGATCTGATAGCGGCGGAAGGGAAACGAAAGCTCGCCGTAGTGCAGCGCGACGTATTTTGCCAGCGGCACCGTCAGGTCAAAGCGGAGCGCTAGGTCGCTGTCGCCCTTCTGGAAGCGGTAGATCTGCTTTTCCGTCTCGCCGCCGCCCTTGGCCAGCAGCACGTCGGCCGCCTCGATGGCGGGCGTGTCCAGCGGCGTGAAGCCGTAGAGGCTGTAGGTCCGGCGGAGAATTTCCATCATGGCTTCCAGCTGGGTCTGCGGCCCGGGCAGCAGCTCCATGAAGCCGGATAGCGTGTGTGGTCTGATTTTTTCCATGGTATCTGTTCCTTTCGGTTATTTTCTAAGGGAAGTGTGCGCCGGAATGGCGCGGTGTGTCTCCGACGGCCCATTCTTTTCTGTCTTGCCAGAAAAGAATGGGGAGAAAAGAGGCGCTGGGGACGCGGAATCGCGCTTCGCGCCTTATAAACAAGTCGCTGCATTGTACGTATTTTCGTTACACAAGCCGTAGTCCAAACGCCCTTCGGGCGGCCTACAGAATTTCTGCTGTCTAAAATTTCGCTGCGTCAAATATTTATGTATGCAAAATCGAAAAGTATCTGCCTTGAATCCATGCGTAGATTTTCTGGTTTTGCCCGTTTCTGCTTGGCAGTCTCTATTGGCTGCGGAAGAGAAACGAGCCAAGTGAAGAGACCAAAGGTTAGAGGCTCAGGCGCGACAGCGCAATAAAATCGTTCCAGCGGCCTTTTCTTCCATATCTTTTCTGCCAAGACAGAAAAGATATGGCCCGCGGAGCGCCGGTGACGGCGCTGTATATCGCATCGCGCCGCCGGTGCATACGAAACACGCCGCCGAGGGCCGTTTCCAATGTGGGAAAACAGAAATGAAAACCCGCACCGTCAGGTGCGAAAAAATACTCCCATCCCTGCCAGCAGAAGGCCGAGGGACGAGAGTATCGCGGATACTTCGTGGTGCCACCCAGGTTCAGAGGGCTGCGCCCTCCCTTTGTCCGCGCTGACGGGGCGGAGCCCGGCGATTTCGGCGCGAAGCGTGCCTTATACGCTTGCTCAGCGGATGTCCTTCACGCTCTGCACCGCAGGAGCCTTTCAGCAAACGGCTCCCTCTCTGAGCGGCGCGCGGCGTTACTGCTTCCGCGTCACGGCATATTCATTTTTCAGCTTCTCAGCGAATGGTCTTTTTCGTGCGCATCATCATACGCCAGTCAAGGTCGCCGCGCTGCAATCCGAGAATCAGCATTTCCGCCGAAGCCAAATTGGTGGCGCAGGGGACGTTGTAGGTATCGCACAGATGCAGCGTGCGCATGATGCGCTGGTCCTCCCACGGGTCGTTGTCGTTGGGGTCAGAGAACATGATCACGAGATCGATCTCGTTGTAAGCGATGCGCGCGTCCACCTGCTGGTGTCCGCCCTGATTTTTGGACAAAAACTGCGAAACCGGCAGGCCGGTCGCCTCGGAGACCAGACGGCCCGTCGCAGCCGTCGCGGAAAGGCTGTGCTTGGCAAGAATGCTCTTATACGCGGTGCAGAACTGCACCATAAGCTCCTTCTTTTTATCATGAGCCATAAGGGTGATATTCATAGTGAGAATTTCAGCTCCTTCCCTAATTTTCGAAAAACAGCAAAACCGTGAGATTCAGAATCTCAGAAGCGGCATTTTCCGGCCGCAGAGACGGCGCGCAATGTTGAGGCAGGCCCGCGCAGCGCCCTTTCCGGTGTAAAGCGCGAGCGCAGTCCCGGCAGCGGCGGCAAGCGTGACGCTGCTGTCCTCCGGGACAATGCCGAGCAGCGGCAGGCCGACGCCGTCCATCACATCGTCGATGGTGGCGTGCATCCGGCGGTAGAGCGCGGCGCTGACGCGGTTGACGACGAGCCGCGCCGGAATGGAGCGCTGCTGCAAGAGCACGTCCGTGGCGCGCGCGGCATCCCGCAGAGAGGCCGGGTCGCTCCCGGCGACCACGATCGCCTGATCGGCGGAGCCGGTCGCAAGGCGGAAGCCCGCGCCGATGCCGGCAGGCGCGTCGATCAGGATCCAGTCGAAGCGCTCCCGCGCAGCGTCCAGCATGGCGGAGAACTGTGCCTCATCCAGCTCCTCGGCGGTCTCGGTGACCGGCGCGGTCAGCATATACAGATTCGGGATCTCCGGATGCGCCGCAGCGCTGTCCAGAGAATATTCGCCGCGCATCACGGCGGTAAACGGCAGGATCGGTTCCTCGCTCATGCCGAGCGAGAGATCGAGATTGCGCAGGCCGACGTCCGCGTCGATGCAGAGCACCTGACTGCCCTCCGCCGCGAGACAGGAGGAGATCCCGGCGCAGAGAGAGGTTTTGCCCGTACCGCCCTTGCCGGAGATCACGGATACGACCTGTGACACGCCGCATTCCCTCCAATAACTAAAAGTTAAAGTTATTATATACGAATCGCTTTGTAAATTCAATAAGAAACGTGAAAAAGTCGCGCCGGACGCGGAAAAACTTTGCCGGATCGGGCCATTCCGCATGTCTATTCCACGCTGCTTCCGCATAGGATAGAGCAGGAGGGATACCATGAACGAACGAAAGCTGAGTAATTTTTGCCTTCTCCTGCTGGCGTTTTCGATGCTGCTGCGGCTGATCTGCGCGACCGGCGCGGATGCGCGGATGGCGGAAAGCGTCCCGGCGGCACAGACAGAGCCGGACGAGCCTGCCGCGCCCGCTGCGCAGCAGCTGCGCGTCTGGCCGGTGCGGGTGATCCGGGATGGGAACGCCTCGGAGGCGGAGCCGTGGGAGCAGTTGCCGGGGACGGCTGACAGGCAGACGGACGATGCGGAGCGCGCACCCGCGCTCACATTTTCGCCGGAGGAGGCGGACGCCATCACGATCGCGGGGGCCTGCACCTATTCCGTGGACAAGCAGGCGCTGCTGACCCGCCCGTCCGCGCTGGATTTTTCCGGAGAGGGGCCGAAGGTTTTGATCGTACATACGCATTCGTCCGAGGCCTACACGCAGGAGGCAGGCTGGGAATACGACGAGTCTGACCCGCTGCGCACGGAAAACGCCGACCGCTCCATCATCCGCGTCGGAGACGAGATCGCCTCTGTATTGGAAGCGCACGGCATTGAAACGCTGCACGACACGGCGCTCAATGACTATCCGACCTACAATGGCGCTTACGCGCGGATGGAGACGACCATCGAGCGCTACCTCGCGGAATATCCGTCCATCCGGATGGTGCTCGACGTACACCGCGACGCGGCGGCGGATGCAGACGGCGAGCAGGTCGGCTTCACGGCGCAGGTCGATGGGGAGCGCTGCGCGCAGGTCATGCTGGTCGTCGGCACGGACGAAGGCGGGCTGACGCACCCGGACTGGGAGGAAAATCTGGCGAATGCGCTGAAGCTTCAGGCGGTCCTGAACCGGCGCTGTCCCGGCCTCTGCCGGAATCTCGACCTGCGCACGGAGCGCTTCAACCAGCACGAGACGCCCGGGTCGCTGCTGGCGGAATTCGGCTCGACCGGGAACACGCTGCGCGAGGCCATCCGGGCCGGGCGTCACTTTGCCGAGGGGCTGGCGGAGCTGATCGAAGGGCTGAGCTAGGGTGTATTCTTCCAACTCCCAACGCACCCGGACAGCGGGCCTTTTCGCACCGTGCTGCGGCATTTTCCCTTGAAATACGTCAGGATTCCTGCGAAAAAATGTCTTGTGCAGCGCAAGAATTCCTCGCTGCCGGTCACTTCGCCAGTTTTCAGATACACCCTAGTTAGTCCGATAAAATTTTTTCAAAAACCTCTTTACAAATCGGAAAAGATGTGTATAATAATAACTGTAATGATAATTATTCTTGTTTTGGAGCAATGCCTATGATGCCTGTCAGAAAACACAGCCGGAAGCGCGACGCGATCTTATCCTGCGTCCGCGGTACGACCTGTCATCCGACGGCGGAATGGGTCTACACGCAGCTCAAGCCGGAGATCCCGGATCTGAGCCTCGGCACGGTCTACCGCAACCTCGCCATGTTCAAGCAGGACGGCGAGATCGTCTCGGTGGGAACGGTCGCGGGGCTGGAGCGCTTCGACGGCAACACCGCGCCCCATGCGCACTTCGTCTGCACCGCGTGCAGCGGCGTGTACGATGTGCCGCAGGATGCGCTTCCCGAGGAATTCGTCCGCTCTGCCGAGCAGACGACCGGCGGCGAGATCGCGGCGTATCAGCTCAGCTATTACGGAATTTGTTCAAATTGCAAAAACAGCAAATAATAAATGAAACAGCGAAACAAATGATGGAGGTATTCTTATGAAAAAATTCGTGTGCAAGGTTTGCGGTTATGTCTACGAGGGCGAAGCGGCTCCCGAGTTCTGCCCGGTCTGCAAGGCTCCGGCCAGCATGTTCGAGGAAGTCAAGGGCGAAATGAAGCTCGCTGCGGAGCATGAGTTCGGCGTCTATGAGACCACCGTCCGCGACAACGAGAAGATCAGCGCAGAGGACAAGGCGTTCATCCTTGAGCAGCTCAAGGCCAACTTCAACGGCGAATGCAGCGAAGTCGGCATGTACCTGTGCATGGCCCGCATCGCCCACCGCGAGGGCTATCCGGAAATCGGCCTGTATTGGGAAAAGGCAGCCTATGAAGAGGCAGAGCACGCAGCGAAGTTCGCCGAGATGCTCGGCTCGACGCTGGAGCCCAACATGAAGGCGACGACGAAGGACAACCTCAAGTGGAGAGTGGATTGCGAGTTCGGCGCCACGCAGGGCAAGTTTGAGCTGGCCGCCTGCGCAAAGAAAAACGGCCTCGACGCCATCCATGACACCGTCCATGAAATGGCCAAGGACGAGGCCCGTCATGGCAGAGCGCTCAAAGGTCTGCTGGACCGCTATTTCGGCAAGTAATTCAGCCTAAAATAAGCTTTTTGAGAGGAAGCAGGAACAAAACTGCTTCCTCTTTTTTGCTTGGAAGCTTGTACGCTTGTACTTGTACCAGCCTGTAAGCCTCAAAACAGCGCGGCTTTGCGCGAAAGCATTTGCATCGGCGCGGCCGTTTGTGGTACACTAAAAGTAAAGAGTCTGAAAGGAGCGGCTTTATGAACGAATACGAAGTTCTGATCGAGACGATCAACCCCTGCGGCGGAGAAGCGCACGCCAAAAAGGAATTTCAGGAGATCGAGACGGAAAGCCCGGAGCGCTGGGTGAAGGAGAACGGACGGTATCCGGTGCTGGACAGCGGCAGAAATCTTTCCGGCGATACGGTCATCACGACCGGCGACGGAAAGGGCATCCTGATCCGGTATACCTTCACGGAGTGAAGCCACCGCGTGAAACAGGAGGAGACTGCTCGGCAGTCTCCTTTTTTGCGTCTTGCCCGCGGCGCTGGCCGCTGAAAACCCGCCCGGAGGGCGGCTTTGGAGGAAGAAAAACGCGGGCGGAAAAATATTTTTTTCATTTAGCGATGAAAAGAAATGCAGGCGGCGGCGCTCCGGAGGGCCGTATCTGCAAGGGTATACCGCCGGAGGCGGAGACGGTGTATATACATGCATAAAACATGTGAGGCCGCAATTTCCGACCCTAGAAATTGGATTGAAATTCCGGAAAAACTAGGCTATACTGAACATAATAAGGGCGTATCTGAAAACCGGAAAGTGACGAGCAGTGAGAAGCGCCTGTGCAGAGCAGGCTGTTTTTCCGCAGGAACACTTGCCGTTTTCAAGGAAAAATGGCGCGGCGCGGTGCAAAGGCCCGCTCTCTGGGGCGTCTGGAGTTTTCAGATACACTCAAGGAAACACAGCAAGGAGGATCGCCTATGCCGGTCTGTGTAACAAGCGAAATCGGCTCGCTGAAAAGGGTGCTTTTGCAGCGACCCGGACGGGAGCTGGAGCATCTCAGCCCCAATACCATGGAGCAGCTGCTTTTCGACGATATTCCCTATCTCTACGGCGCACAGCAGGAGCATGACTGCTTCGCGGAGATCCTGCGCGGCTGCGGCGCGGAGGTCGTCTATCTGGAGGATCTGACGGCGGATGTGCTGCGGCAGCGGCCGGAGCTGCGCGAGCCGTTCATCCATGACGTGATCGAGCACGCCGGAGGCAGCGCCCGGGGCTACCGTGCGGCGCTGGAAGAATATCTGACCGCCATCCGCAATCCGAAGCTGCTGGTGCAGCGGACGATGGAGGGTGTGACCTATCAGGAGATCTTCCCCGGCCGGAGCGGACGGCTCTCAAGCATGGTCGGGACGAAGGCGCGCTTCCTGATGCCGCCGATCCCGAACCTCTATTTTACGCGCGACCCCTTCGCATGCATCGGCCGCGGCGTGAGCCTCAACCATATGTATTCCGCCACGCGCAGCCGCGAAACGCTCTACGGGAAATATGTCCTGACCTACCACCCCGATTTTGCCGGTCAGGTGCCGCTCTACTACACCCCGGAGGAGCATTTCAGCATCGAGGGCGGCGATATCCTGAATCTCAGCCCGACCGTTCTGGCCGTCGGCATTTCCCAGCGCACCCAGCCGGAGGCCGTCGAGCGTCTGGCGGAGCGCATCTTTGCCGACGAGGCCGCGACGATCGATACCGTCCTTGCTTTTGAGATCCCGCGCACACGCGCGTTCATGCATCTGGATACCGTGTTCACGCAGGTGGATCGGGACAAGTTCTCCGTCCATCCCGGCATTCTGGAAATGCTTTCGATCTACGAGCTGACCGGCAGAGGGACGGGCCGCATTACGACGCGCGCGCTGCGGATGCCGCTGGAGGACGTTTTGAAGGAATACCTCCATCTCGACCATGTGCAGCTCATCCGCTGCGGCGGCGGCTGCGAGATCGCGGCGGAGCGTGAGCAGTGGAACGACGGCTCCAACACGCTCTGCGTCAGCCCCGGCGTCGCGGTCGTCTACGAGCGCAATTATGTGACCAATCAGATCCTCGAGGACTGCGGCGTGAAGATCCTGAAAATGCCCAGCTCCGAGCTTTCACGCGGACGCGGAGGCCCGCGCTGCATGAGTATGCCTCTGCTCCGGGAATCCGTTTCGTTCTGACAAACCTACCGATATATTGAAAAGGAGAAATCATCATGGCTGTTAACATTCGCGGCAGACACTTTCTGAAGCTTCTGGACTACACCCCGGCGGAGATCCGCTATCTGCTCGATCTGGCGAAGAATTTCAAGGACCTCAAGCGGGCCGGTACGCCGCACCGCTATCTCGAGGGCAAGAACATCGTCCTGCTGTTTGAAAAGACCTCCACCCGCACCCGCTGCTCGTTTGAGGTCGCGGGAATGGATCTGGGCATGGGCGTGACCTATCTCGATCCCGGCAGCAGCCAGATGGGCAAAAAGGAATCCATCGCCGACACAGCGCACGTCCTCGGCCGGATGTACGACGGCATTGAATACCGCGGCTTCAGCCAGAAGATCGTTGAGGAGTTGGCCGAAAACGCGGGCGTTCCGGTCTGGAACGGCCTGACCGACGAATTCCACCCGACGCAGATGCTGGCAGACCTCTTGACCATTGAGGAAAAGAAGGGCACGCTCAAGGGTGTCCGCTTCACCTATTTCGGTGATGCCCGCAACAACATGGGCAATTCCCTGATGGTCGCCTGCGCGAAAATGGGCCTGCACTTCACGGCCTGCGCACCGAAGGAGCTGTTCCCGGCGGCGGAGCTGGTCGAAACGTGCCGCGAGCTTGCAAAGCAGAGCGGCGGCTCCGTCACGCTCACTGAGAGCGTGGAGGAGGGCGCAAAGAACGCCGACGTACTCTACACCGATATCTGGGTCTCCATGGGTGAGCCGGACTGCGTCTGGGCAGAGCGTATCCGCCTGCTGACGCCGTATCAGATCAACGCGAAAGTCATGGCCATGGCCAAGCCCGACGCGCTGTTCATGCACTGCCTGCCGTCCTTCCACGATACCAACACCACCATCGGTAAGGAGATCGCCGACAAGTTCGGCATTACGGAGATGGAGGTCTCCGACGAGGTGTTCTCCGGCCCGCAGTCGGTCGTGTTCGACGAGGCGGAAAACCGGATGCACACCATCAAGGCCGTGATCTACGCGACGCTCAAATAAGGAGGGACGGAGATGGCATTCGAGTTTCCGAAATACCACGCGCCGGACTTTAACGAGGAAAAATTCCGCAACGCACCGGATGCGAAATGGGCCGCTGCCGAGCTGGACGGCGTTGCGCCGGAGGGCTACCACAGCACGTCGATGTACCCGGAGTATTTCAAGCTGGACGGCCAGTGGCGTCTGGCGGAGGAGAGCCGGATGGATTCCAGCGTCGTCCTGCGGGAGGACGGCACACTGCGCGTGGTCGAGAACCGCAACCTCAAAAAGGGCGACCGCGTGATCCTTGGGCGGACGGAAAACTGCGAGGACGGCATTTACATGCACTGCCACGGTTTCGAGGAGCCGGGCGAGACGCTGGAGGATCAGTTTGTGTTCCGTCAGGGACGCAGCCGCGAGACCTCCTATGCCAAGGACTATGACCGGCTGATCGAGCTTCTGCGCTATGAGAAGGAGCACGGCAATATCCTCTGGGTCATGGGCCCCGCGTTTGCCTTTGACGAGGACGCCAGAAGAGCCATGCAGGCGCTGGTCGAAAACGGCTACGCACACGGCCTCATGGCCGGCAATGCCCTTGCCACGCACGATCTGGAAGGCGCGCTGCTGCACACCGCGCTCGGTCAGGATATCTATACGCAGAAGTCCCAGCCCAACGGCCACTATCACCATCTGGACGTCATCAACAAGGTGCGCCGCAGCGGCTCTATCCCGCAGTTCATCGAGGACTATGACATCGACAACGGCATCATCTACAGCGTCGTAAAGAACAACGTGCCGTTCGTCCTGACCGGCTCCATCCGCGACGACGGCCCGCTGCCCGAGGTCATCGGCGACGCCTACCGCGGCCAGAGCGCCATGCGGGAGCTGGTCAAAAAATCCACAACGGTCATCTGCCTTGCTACGATGCTCCACACCATCGCCACCGGCAACATGACGCCGTCGTTCCGCGTCCTTCCGGACGGGACGATCCGGCCGGTCTACCTCTACTGCGTGGACGCGGACGAGTTCGTGGTCAATAAGCTGCTCGACCGCGGCAGCCTCTCCGCAACGACCATCGTCACCAACGTGCAGGACTTCATCACCATCGTTGCAAAGGGACTGGACGTGATCTGACGCAGGCGGAGCGCACCGGAAAAACGGATATACGCTCCGGCGGGCGGACAAGAGCCGTCGGCCCCAATAGATAACATGCGGAGGCGCTGCCAGGGAGGCGGCGCCTTCTGCTGTCCTCTGCCGGGGCGGAAAGCGCTTGCATCGTCCGCGCGGATGCGCTAGAATATTCCTGAAATGAGGCGAAGCTATGCTGGACTATCGAATTGAAAATGCGCTTCTGATCGACGGAAGCGGCAGGCCGGGCATTCCGGGCAGCCTCGGCGTCAAAAACGGAAAGATCGCCGCGCTCGGGCGGCTGGACGGCGAGACTACCGCGCAGCGCATCGACGCGAAGGGCCGCTGCCTGACGCCCGGCTTTCTCGACATCCACCGTCACGCCGACGCCGCGCTGTTCCGTCCGGACTTCGGAAGGGCCGAGCTGGCACAGGGGCTGACGACCATCGTCAACGGCAACTGCGGCCTTTCTCTCGCACCGGCACCTTGTGTGCGCCGCCGGGAGATCTACGGCTATCTTGAGCCAGTCACCGGCCTCCCGGACGATGCGCTGGCCACGGATACCATGGCCGCTTATCTTGACGCCGTCGGCAAAACGCCGCTCCCCATCCACATCGGGATGCTGGCCGGAGGCGGCACCGTCCGGACGGCGGCATATGGCTTCGCGCCGGGGCCGCTTGCGCCGGAGGCGCTGCGGGAGGTCCACCGCCTGCTGGAGGAGTCACTTTCCGGCGGCGCACTGGGCATTTCGCTCGGGCTTGGCTACGCACCGGAGTGCTTTTATACGACGCAGGAGCTGATCGCGGCGCTGGCTCCGCTGCGTGATAGCGGCGTTCCCATCACCGTTCACATGCGGCAGGAGGGCGCTGGCGTCGTGGAGGCGCTGAAGGAAATGCTGACTGTGGCGCGGGCGCTCCGCACGCCGGTGCATATCAGCCACCTCAAGAGCATCGGAAAGGCCTACTGGGGCAGGTATATGCCGGAGATGCTGGCGCTGCTCACCCGCGCGCGGGAGGATGGCCTCGACGTGAGCTGCGACCTCTACCCCTATACGGCCGGCTCCACCCAGCTGATCCACGTCCTTCCGCCCGAGGCACAGGAGGGCGGCTTGGACACGCTGACGCAGAAGCTCCGCGTTCCGGAATTCCGCGCGGCCATGCGTGAGCGGATGCGAACCGGTACGGATTTTGAAAATCTTTCGCTGCTCGTCGGCTGGGAGAACATTGACGTGTCCACCGTCACGCGGGAGGAAAACCGCCGCTTTGTCGGCCGCTCCGTTGCGGAAATTTCCGCTGCGGAGGGCGTCGATCCCTTTGATTTTACATTCGACCTGCTGGCGTCGGAAAGCTGCGCCGTTACCATGATCGACCGCATCACTGCAAACGAGGATATCTGCGCGGCGCTGCGCGCGCCGTTCTCGTCCGTCATCTCCGATGCCACCTACCCCACCAGCGGCCTGCTGCATCCGCGCGTATACGGAAACTGCGCCCATCTGCTGGAGGAATATGTGCGCAGGCAGGGCGTCCTGACGCTGGAGCAGGCCGTCGAACGGCTCACCTCCCGGCCCGCGTCCGTGCTCGGGCTTGCCGGGAAGGGCCGTCTCGCCGTCGGGATGGACGCAGACCTTTGCCTGTTTGACCCGGCGCGCATCCATGAGACCGCATCCTACGCCGCGCCGGAGCGCTGCGCGGAGGGCATGGACTATGTATTTGTCGGCGGCGTGCCCGTCATTGCCGAGGGACAATTTACCGGCGCGGTAAACGGCTCCGTTTTGCGGCGGTAAGCGTTTTACCGGAGCATGTGTGTGCCGTTCTTGCTTTTTCCCGCATTTTCCTGTAGAATATCCGCATGAGGTGAGGATATGCTGGATTCCCTGTTTGAAAAATTTGAACGCATCGTCGTGCTCGATACCGAGACGACAGGCATTGACTGCAAAAAGGACGAGATCATCGAGCTGGCTGCCGCCAGCGTCACGCCCGGCGGCATCGAGTCGGAGATGGACGTGTTCATCCGCCTGTCCGAGGGCCGGACGCTCCCGTCCATGATTACGCAGCTGACCGGCATCACGCCTGAGATGCTGACGCAGCAGGGCGTGGAAAAATGGGAGGCGGCGGCGCAGTTTGCTGCGGCCATCTCGCACCCGAACACCCTGATCGTGGCGTACAACGCACAGTTCGACCTGTGCTTCCTGTATTATTTTCTGGCGCGGCTGGAGCTGGCCGACGCCCTCAAGGGCGTCAAAATGCTCGACGCCATGACGGTCTACAAGGATCGCCGCCAGTATCCGCACAAGCTCCAGAGCGCCATTGACGCCTACGGCGTCACGACCCAGAACACGCACCGCGCCGTGGACGACGCGAAGGCCGCGCTGGAGGTGCTCGACGCCATGGCACGCGAGGAGGACGACCTTCTGCGCTACGTCAACCTCTTCGGCTACAACCCGAAGTACGGCGTCTCCGGCCCGCGCATCTCGTCGATCACCTACCTCCCGCAGGGGCGGTTCACGGGCGAGAAGCTCTATCACCAGAAGGCCCCAGCCCTGCTGTAAGGCACGGCCTTCTGCCGTAAAAGATCAAAAGGCCCGGCATGGAGCATCCCATGCCGGGCCTTGCATTTTCGGTGTTTCCTGATTTCGCAGACAGGCGCCGCGTCAGATCAGCTGCTGCTCGTTGATCATGAGCTTGAATTGCAGGCCCAGCTTTTCCGCCGCCTTCCGGCAGAGGATCATACGCGCCATGAAGATCTCGAAATAGTCCATGACGGAGCCCATATGCGTATCGACGGTCAGCTTGAGCTTGATGAGCGTATGCGCCTCGTTGATCTTCAGCTCCGACTTTGTTACGGAGTAGTTCACGCGGTCATGGATATCGAACGTGGAAATGTCCGTGTTGCGGACGCGGCTGCGGCGGACGTCGGACTTGTCCGCCAGAATGAGCGCCGCCGCCATCGGATTGACCGGCACGCCGGTACCCTCGTCGTGATTGCCGATGGCCGTCGTGATGAGCGCGATCTCCTCCGGCTCGAAGCCCATGTTGTCGAGAATGCGGAACGCCATGACTGCGCCGCTCTGGCTGTGATCGACGCGGTTGACCAGATTGCCGATGTCGTGGAGATAGCCCGCGATCTTTGTCAGCTCCACCATCCGCTCCGGATAGCCCAGCGTTTGCAGGATATAGCCCGCCTTCTCTGCAACAGCGGTCACATGCGCAAAGCTGTGCTCTGTGAAGCCAAGGGCGCTCAGGGAAGCATCGGCCTGCGCGATATAGGTATGGATCGCCTTGTCCTGGCGGATCTCTTCATAAGTCATTCTTTTTCACCTCTTGCTTCCATAATAACCGGAAAGCACGCCGCAGGCAAGCAAATTCTTGTAAAATCCACATGAAAATTCCGGGCAAGGAGGCAACGGAGATGCGAGCCGGGGATGGGATACTCCGGCGAGATTCGGTCCGCATCAGACTGTGTACAGCTGCTTCTGCCGCTGGCGGGACGATGAGGCTCTGAAGAAGATCTTCGAGCTCTGCGCAGCCCCGGGCACTGGCGCGGAGCTGAGCCTGGATTCAACGTCGATCAAAGCATCCGTGCAGGCAGATCGTGGAATAAGAAAGCGAGCAAATGCTATAACAACGTTTTCAATCGAAGCAGTAACAGATACCGAAACAAATTCGGTAGACTCAGGCAGCATTGTTTTATCCACCGATGTAACCCGAACGATCATAAACTCTTTTACCAAGACTGTCTCTCTTCGTCTCCGGCCAATCTGAAAAGCAATGCAAAAGCTCCTCCGTATGGTTTCATCCATACGGAGGAGCCTTCTGTTTTACGGATGCCCGTCAGCCGTCCCCGCTCAGAACACAACGACCAGCAGCATCTTGAACGGTTCCTTGCCGAACACCGCGTGCGGATGGCGCGCAGTCCATGTTTTTGATACCGTTCATAATCGCGCCTCCAAATGCAAATTTAACCCGAAAAGCGCGTCAAAATGCTTACAGCTGCAAAATGACCGGCGTGCCGCCGCAGTGCAGCCGTCCGTCCTTCACCTCGACCGCCGTTCCGTCGATCATGTTCCGGTAGCTGCCGTCCGGTGCGCTGACCGTGACATCTGCCGCTTTGGCGCGCAGCGAGAATACGCCGAGGAACTGCTTGCCGTCGCCGCCGCGCTCAAGAATGGCGATGTCGTTTTCATCGTCCGCCGACGCGCGGAACCAGTCCCGGCAGCCAAACTGCCGCTTCACCTCGGCCAGACGGCGCAGCAGCGCACTGAGGTCGTGCCCGGTCTCCCGCTCGAACGGCTCCTTTTCAAAGAGGCTCGGCGTATGCGTGTTCTCAAACTCCTGCCCGCCGTAGAGCAGCGTTGTGCCCTTGAGGAAGTAGAGATAGGCTGTGTAATTCACGAGCGCCTGCTCGTCGTGTACGAAGGAGCAGATACGCGGCTGATCGTGGTTTTCCAGGAAGCGCAGCTTGTTGTAGTTCGCCGGATACATGGCCTCCTGGAAGTTCAGCATGTCCAGATAGTGGCTCAGGGCGATCCTGCCCTGCAAATATTTGTCGAACGCCTCGCGCACATCGTATTCATATTCCAGATCGAACGCGGAGAATTCGTCAAAGTCCAGCGCGGAATAAATGCCCATCCGGCGCGCCATGCAGCCGTAGCTCTGGTGCACCGTCTCCGCCAGCCAGATGCAGTCCGGGTTGACCTTGGCGACCGCCCGGCGCGCCTGCTGCCAGAACTCCAGCGGCACGAAGGAGGCCACGTCGCAGCGGAAGCCGTCCACCAGCTTCGCCCACATGATGAGGGTATCGGTCAGATACTGCCAAAGTTCCCGGTTGGTGTAGTCCAGATCGATCACGTCGGCCCAGTCGCCGACCTTGTTGCCGGGCTTTCCTTCCTTGTTGTGATAGAAATATTCCGGATGCTCGGCGTACAGGACGGAGTCCGGCGATGTGTGGTTATACACCACGTCGATCATGCATTTCATACCGCGCGCATGGATCTGCCGCACAAGCTCCTGAAAGTCCTCCATCGTCCCGTACTCCGGGTTGACGCTGCGGTAATCGCGGTTGGCATACGGGCAGCCCAGCGTGCCCTTCTTGCCCTGCACGCCGATGGGATGGATCGGCATGAGCCAGATGATATCCGTCCCGAGCGCGCGGACGCGGTCGAGATCGCCGATCACGGCGCGGAAGGTTCCTTCCGGCGTGTGGTTGCGGACATAGATGGAATAGATGATCTGATTCTGAAGTCTGGGATCGGTATTGACTGCCATAAAAAACCTCCTGAATGCATATTTTCGGGCCGGTTTCGGCCCCTTTTCTGTGATTTACTCCGGCATCTGGATGCTGACGCCGTTGACCTCCACGCCGTCGTCCGCGCGGATGAGCAGATACGGCACGCCGCCGAGCAGCCGCGTTTCCAACAGGTCCTTGCGGTCGGGCGCGACCTGAATGACCACGTCCGGGGTCTTGACCTCGAACTTTTTCGGCGTAATGATGTTGCGCGGGCTGAGCTGTGCGTCCTCGCCGAACTCGCGGTCATATTCAACGCTGAAAGCGGCAAGATGCTCCTCCGAAACGCCGCAGTCGGCGAGGACGGACTTCACGTCCTCCTTCGTGACCGTGAGCGGATCGGGGTCCTTCGTCTCCTTATGTACCTCGATGCGCTGGCACAGCTCATTGTGGACGGATTCCACGACCTTCAGGTCGCATTCCTTGTCCAGCGCGCCCAGCACCGACTGGAACGACGCGCGCTGCTCCTCCGCCGGCATCGGCGGCTGTACACGGAACAGGCCCTCGATCAGCTCCGCGTGATTGTCTGCGGCGTTTTTCGTGTAATACAGCACGTCGTAGATATTCGGCCGGCGGCCGTCAAAGGCCGGGAACAGGAAGCCGAGCTCCGGTGCGGAGGCCGTCCAGCCCGGAGACTGGAGCTTGAAGCTCTTTTCCTCCGCGCAGTAGCTCAGCGCGGGCTTCGAGGGCTTGACCGGGCAGACGGCGCAGAGGATGTAGGAGAAAACGGTATCCCCGTCCTCGAGCGCAGCGCCGTCGCGCGCCTTGAAGGGCACATCATAGCTCTCGTGGGCCAGCAGGATGAGATAGTGCCCCTCGATGGAGAGCGAATCGATCACGGTCTGGTAAAACTGTCGGAGCGTTTCCTCGTCTGTGAGCTTCGTCTCGCGCAGCTTCATGAGCAGGCGATGTTCGTCGCTGTCCGCGACCTGCTGGGTGCGGAAAGTCAGGTCGAGCAGATTTTTGTCGATGGAGCCGGAGAGTGCCTTCTTGAGCAGGCCAAGATAAAGCTCCTTGTCGTCCTCCGTGCAGATCGAAAGCGACTGCCGGAAGCTGGAGAGAATTTCGCGGCTGTCCGAAACGTAGCAGCCGTAAACGGATGTGATATTGGTGCGATCCGGGCGCAGACGCCGCCGCAGCTCGCCGATCTCTTTTTCAATCATGGCTTTGATTTCCTTTACTGTCTTGGTGTTTTTACAGTATAGCACATTCCGCCGCGCTGCGCCAGAAAAAACGCTGTTCACCGGGACGATTTTATGTCATAATAGCTATGGGAGCCTCCTGCCGCGGCGGCTCCGGCGCTTTCCGGCAAATTCTGCGCGGAGGGCAGAACTTTTCTGCGCGGCGCTCGTCTAAAAAGCATACGGACAAGATTCCGGAGGAAAGGAGCCAATTATGGACGATTATACAAACTACAACAATTACGGGCCGGGGCCCCGGCATTCGGGCCGCTCCGGCGGCAGACGCCCCGGGCGGCTGAAAAAGCTGCTCTGGCTGATCCCACTGGCCATTTTTCTGCTGGTCGCCGCGTTTGATTCCTTCTACACGCTGAAGGAGGATCAATACGCCGTCATCACCACCTTCGGCAAGCCGACCACCGTTTCGGCCTCCGGCCTGCAATTCAAGATCCCGTTCGTACAGCGGGTGTATAAGGTCAGCAAGAGCGTCCAGAGCTTCCCGCTCGGCTACCGCACCGGCAGCAACGAATCCGTGGATTCCGAGTCGCTGATGATCACCTACGACTACAATTTCGTCAACGTCGATTTCTATGTGGAGTACCGCATCACCGACCCGGTCAAATATCTCTACAATTCCAACGACCCGGTCGGCATTCTCAAGATGCTCTGCCAGAGCTACATCCGCGACACGATCGGCCTCTATGACGTGGACAGCGTCATTACGACCGGCAAGAGCGAAATTCAGGCGGACATCAAGCAGAAGATCGTAGAGCGTCTGGAAACGGAGGATCTCGGCATTCAGCTGACGAACATCACCATTCAGGACGCGGAGCCGCCCACGCCGGAGGTCCAGCAGGCGTTCACCGCCGTCGAAACGGCCAAGCAGGGCGCGGATACCGCCGTCAACAACGCCAAGAAGTACGCCAACGAGGTCACGCCCGCCGCCAGCGCCGACGCCGACGAGATCGTCAAGCAGGCGGAGGCCTACCGCGAGAGCAAGATCAACGAGGCCAACGGTCAGGCGGCGCGTTTCGAGGAGCTTTTCAACGAATACCAGAAATATCCCCTTATCACAAAGCAGCGGCTGTTCTATGAGGCGATGGAGGAGATTTTGCCGGATATGAAGCTGTATATCGTGGACGAGGCTGCGGGCGTGCAGACTTCCATCCCGCTGGAGCCGTATGCAACGCTTGGACAGGAGGGCAGCGAAAATGAGTAAAACTTTGAAAATTTTGATTCCCATCGTCTGCGCCGTGCTGCTGATCATCGTACTGGCAGGCAGCCTTGTCGTGACGCAGGCAAATGAATACACCATCATCCGTCAGTTCGGCGCGGTCGTCCGCATCGTCGATCAGCCGGGTCTTTCGCTCAAAACGCCGTTCGTCCAGTCCGCCAGCACGCTCCCCAAAACGGAGATGCTCTACGATCTGGCCGTCAGCGACGTCATTACCTCCGACAAGAAATCCATGGTCGCCGACAGCTTCGTGCTCTGGCGGATCGACGACCCGCTCAAATTCATCCAGACGCTGTCCGGCAGCGTCGCCACGGCGGAGTCCCGCCTCGATCAGGCCGTCTACAACAGCCTGAAAACCGTCATCAGCTCCATGAAGCAGGAGGCGGTCATTTCCGGGCGCGACGGCGAGCTTGCCAGCGCGATCATGGAAAATCTCCGCAAGACCAGCAATTTTGAGAGCTTCGGCATTTACGTCCTCGCCATCGAGACCAAGCAGATCGACCTGCCGGACGAAAACAAGTCCGCGGTCTATGAGCGCATGATCTCCGAGCGTGAAAACATCGCTGCCTCCTACGCGGCGGAGGGTGCCGCGCAGGCCAAGGAGATCCGCAACGATGCCGACAAGTCGGTCGAGATCACGATCTCCGCCGCCAAGGCGCAGGCGGAAAAGCTCAAGGCCGAGGGTGAGGCGGAATATATGCGTATCCTGAGCGCTGCCTATGACACGCAGGAGAAGGCCGACTTCTATGAATTCGTCCGTGCGCTCGACATGGCGCGCAGCTCGCTGACCGGTAAGAACAAGACTCTGGTCGTCGGCTCCGATTCGCCCATTGCGCAGATTTTTGACGGAAGCTGGAGGAGCGCGGAATGAAGCTCTATATGCGTCAGCACGTCTTTACCATCGGCGACCGCTTCAACGTCTGGGACGAGGACGGGCATGACCGCTGGTTCGTAGAGCAGGAGCTGCTCACCTGGGGAAAGATACTGCGCGTCTATGACCTCTCCGGCCGGGAGGCGGCCAGCATCCATCAGGAGGTGCTGACGTTCCGCCCCCGCTTTACCGTGACCATCGGCGGGCAGGAATGTGCGCAGGTCGTCCAGCATTTCACCCTTTTCGTGCAGGAATACACCGTGGAAGGCCCGGACTGGCATATCGAGGGCGAGTTCCTTGCCCACGAGTTCACTGCATGGGACGGAGAGCGCCGCGCACTCTCCATCGAGAAGGAGTGGCTGACGTGGGGCGACTGCTACACGCTGGACATTCCGGAGCCGCACGACGAGCTGCTGGCGCTGGCCGTGGTGCTCGCCATCGACAGCGCAAATCAGCGCTGAGTGCACAGCTTCCGCCGCAGACTGCGAAATATTGCGAAGCTTTACAGCCCAAGGAGGCGCCGTCCGGCGCCTCCTTTTTCCTTCTCCCCTGCCCTCCGTTCGGAGCGGACGCGGCAGCATACATTCCTCAGCACGGCGGCGTGCATTGCCCTATTGACAAAAATAGTGCCGCCGCTTATAATATCGTATATTGATATCATAAAACGATATTGAGGGGAGGCCGCCGCCCATGCCCAAAAAGTCCATGGAGCTTCTGACGGAATCAATGTTCTACGTCCTGATGGCACTTCAAACCGGCCCCATGTGCGGCATAGACGCCGCCGAATTCATCGAGCGCCGCACAAAAGGTCGCGTACAGCTTGGCCCGGCCACGCTCTACACGATTCTTGCGAAGTTCGAAAAGGAAAAATACATCTGCGAAACGAGCGTCGAGGGCCGCAAGCGCACCTATGCCGTCACGGCCAAGGGCATTGAAGCCTACCGCGCGGAGCTGGAGCGCCTGCGGCAGTGCATCATGGACGCGGAAGCGCCGGAGGAGGGATGAGCCGATGGAAAAAGCAGAAAAGCTGAAATATGTCCTGCGCCTGCCGCCCTGCCCGGACTATGACGTGGAAGGTACGGAGTGCTGGCTGACCGATCTGGCCCGCGAGGGCCTGCTGCTGAAAAAGGACGGTCTGTTTGCCGGTGTGGCTGTGTTCGAGCGCGCCGTGCCGCAGCGCGTCCAGTACCGGCTGGAGGCCGCGCAGAAGGATACGGGCCTGCTCGGCGACGGCTATGAGCCGGACCCGGAGCAGGTGGAACTTTGCGCCCAATACGGCTGGGAATACGTCGCGCGGCGCGGTGAGTTCTACATCTACCGTTCGCACGATCCGGCTGCGCGGGAGCTGAATACTGATCCCGCCGTGCAGGCGCTGGCGCTCAAGGCCGTAAAATCGCGGAGCGTGAGCGCGGCGATCTATGCCGCGCTGTGGATCCTTGTGTTTCTGCTTGCGCCGATCCTCAAGCGCGTCGGCCTGCTGCGCGCCATTCTGGAGCTTCGGACGCCGGTCTTTCTTCTCTTTGCGGCGCTGGCTGTCGGGGCCGTCGTCCGCTCCGTGCGGGAGCTGCGCGCTCTGCGGAAGCTTCAAAGGACGCTGGAGCAGGGCCGTCAGCCGGAGCGCCGGAGCGGCTGGCGGCGGAACGCCGTCCGCTGCCATGTCATCCGCTTTGTCCGGCTGGGTCTGACCGCCGCGCTCATAATCGCAGGCTGCTGCCGCATAACTGAGCCTGCGCAGGATCATCACCCCTCCGATCTCGAGGGTCAGCTTCCGTTTGCCTCCATGCGGGACCTTGCCTCTGCGGACGGCACGGCTGTGACCGATTACCGGGAGAGCATGACGGGCATGGGCTTCAACCTTGTCGAGCTGCACTCCGACTGGCTCGCGCCGTCCATGATCGACTACCACGAGGTCGCGGACGTGACCCGCGCCGACGGCAGTGTTCTGCGCGGCGGGCTGTATATCGACTATTACGAGACGGCTTCGCCTTGGCTGGCGCGGCAGCTGCTGTGGGAATATCACGCCATTGCCCGCCGTGACCGCAGCTATACGCTGCTGGACGCGCCGGAGGTGGACGGCTGCACGCTGGCCGCCTATGAGGGAACGCTCCACTTCCCCGTCGTCCTGATCCAGCGCGGAAACGTGTTCCTGTATGCATATTTCTACCAGTTCGACGATCCGGGCAGCTATATCCTGCCGCTGGACGAGTGGATCGGCATTCTGGCCCGGAGCCTACAGGATGCCTGAGTCAAAGCATGGAAATGTCCCCGGATACGCTGTATCCGAGGACATCTTTTTATTTTTTTGCAGCCCTCTGCGGCCCCATCATCTGCGAGGCCAGCAGCGCGACCAGCGGCACCGTCAGGATAATGCCGATGGAGCCTGCCAGTCCGCGGATCAGCTCGATCGCAATGGCGTCGGTGTTGAAAATCTGAATGAGCGGATAGTCAAAGATCTGGCACAGCAGCAGCAGATTCAGCGACGAGCCGGAAAACGCCAAAATCAGCGTGTTCGCCATCGTGCCCATCGCGTCCTTGCCGATGTTCATGCCCGAGCGGAAGAGCGCCTTGCGCGGCAGCGCAGGATTCAGCTCCCGCAGCTCCCAGCACGCGGAGGAAATGGACATGGCCACGTCCATGACCGCTCCGAGCGACGCGATCAGAATTCCGCTGACAAACAATCCGCTGATGTGGATATCGCGGTCCAGCGACCGCAGCACCAGCTCCTCCGCCTCCGACATATTGAAGCCGTTCAGCGGCGAGATCACGCAGAACAGCGCTGCAAACAGGCCCGCCGCCGCCACACCGCCGACGCATCCGAGCGTCGCGCAGAGCGTCTTTTTGCTGATACCGGTCAGGAGCAGCAGCGAAGCGCCCGTCGTCAGCACGACGATCAGAATGGTGATCCAGACCGGATCTGCGCCGCGCAGGATCATCGGCACCTGAATGAACCAGATGCAGGCCAGCGTATACAGCAGGCCCGCCAGCGCCATCAGGCCCTTCTTCCGCCCGATCACGACCAGCAGCGCCGCAAACACGAGCGCAAGGCCCGCCAGCACCGGCGCGCGGTCATAGTTTGGCACGGACACGACATACGGCTGTCCGTCGTCGTCCACGTCCAGTCGGACAATGATCCGCGTACCCTCACGGGCGTCCACATTGGTATAGATGGTCAGGTAGTTGATGGTTTCGAGCCGAACGCCCTTCCATTCGCCGGTCAGGATCTCGACCTCGAGCTGCTGCTGTCCGATCCTGCGGCCCTCGGTCCAGTCCTGTGCCTCGCCGTCATCCTCCTGCACGTCCACAACGCGCGCGACGGCAAATTTCCGCTTCCGGGCCGCCGACGCCTCGCGGTCAGTCTCCGTCGCACAGAGAACCGCCGCCCATGAGATCAGCAGCAGCACCAGCAGCGCTCCGATCCCGATCTCCAGCCAGCGCCGCCTGCTCAGTTTCCTTTTCTTTTCTTCCATGAAAGCTCCTTTTGCATCCGCCGCCGCTGTCCGTGCGGACGGCAATTGAAACATCGCCCCACCGGCCGGAGCCGGTGGGGCGAAAACGCTTGGAAATCAGCCCTTCAGATACCGGTGAATGATCGCGGCGACCTGTGCGCGCGTTGCGTTGGACTTGGGCGAAAGCTTGTTGTTCGCACCCTTCAGCAGTCCTTCGTCAACCGCCCAGTTCATTGCGTCAACCGCGTAGCTGGAAACGGAGGCAGCGTCCGCGAAGCCCTTCAGGCTGCCGGAGGCGGCCGTCGTGCTCCAGCCCTTGTACTGCGTGTAGCGGTACAGGATCGCAGCCAGCTGCTCGCGCGTGACAGGATCGTTCGGGCCGAACTTGCCGTTGCCATAGCCCTTGACGATCTCCTTCTCCGCAGCCCATGCGACTGCCCCGGTGTACCATCTGCCGCTTTCCACGTCGTTGAAGTCGGAGCTGCGGTAGCCGGCGGGCTCGCCCTCGATGCGGTAGAGGATCTTGACGATCATCGCACGGGTGAGCGTCTCGTTGGGCGCGAATTCGCGCTTGCTGACGCCGTCCATGATGCCCTCGTTGTAGACATACTCCACATCCTTGTAGAACCAGTCGCCCTTGGTCACATCGTCGAAGCGCATCGAATCGCCGATGGCGTCAATGATGCCGGGGATCGCACCGGCAGCCATCCAGTGCGCGTAGAAGATCTTGTCGCCGCTGTCGGCAGCGGAGATCTCCGTCACGCGGATGTTGTCCGCCGTGAACCAGCCAAGGAAGATGTAGTTCCTTCTGGTCACATCGGTGGGCAGGACCGCGCCGACGCCCTCAATGTAAGCCGTCACGTTGCCGGAGTTGATCGTGCCGCCGTCCGTGACGAGGGTCACGCTCCAGATCTTGCTGTCGGACTTGCTGCAAACCACATCGTCGCGGTCGCGGATACGGATACGCGGATAGACCGGCGTGCCGTCGGACAGGACGAACGTGTTGTCGTAGGAGGCCAGACCGACCGCCTCGACCTGATTGCCGACGACTGCGTTCTGGACTTCCTTGTCCTTGGTGATGTAGCCGTCGATGAAGATACGGGTCTCGTTGCCTGCGGCATCCTTGACCATGATGGTCTGGATCTTGCCCTCGGCCTCTTCGACTCTGGTGATGGTGCCCTTGACACGAACAAGCGTGCCGAGCACGGAGCCGTCATTGACCTGCGCAGCCGTGACATCCAGAGGAGCCGGAGCCTCGGCGTCCGCGATCTTTTCGATCTTGGTCACCGCGATCTGGCGCTCGCCCTGATAAGAGGAGGTCGTGCCGGTGATGCGGACCTTGTCGCCGATCTTGAAGTTGCCTGCGACCGGGAAGGCGTTGATACCGGCGGTATTGTCCTGCACATAGATGCAGTCGAAGAACGCGGTATCCTTGTCATAGCCGGAGGCGTTGGAGGTCACGATGCCCTCGATGGTGTACTTGACGCCCTCGTCCTTCTCCGCCTGTACGTCGGAGATCTTGTCGATCTGCGTCTGGTTGAGCATGGACAGAAGGTTCTGGCAGATCTTGTAGTTGGAGTAGTTCTTCTCCGCGCCGTTGTCCGAAGCCTGATACTGAACCTCGAAGTTCGACATAAAGGCCGCGCCGGAGACGACGATCAGGCCCTTGCCCTCGAGCTGCTCGGACGCCATGACCATCAGACGGTTATCATTTTCCGCAAAGGTGTACTTCGGGGTAGCTGCGCCGCCAAGGCCGTCCTTGTCAACGTCCACGGAGTAGGTCGTCGCGTGGCCATAGACCACGGGGCTGACCGTCGCGGGCATCGTGGAGGTCGGGTTGCCGCTGGCGTCAACCGCATAGATGGAGGCGCCGCCGTAGTGGCTGAAGCGCTCGGTGTAGAGCTTGTCGAACGGATGCTCCGCGTCAAACTCCACGCCCTTCAGAAGCGGGTTGTCCATATTGTAGGCCGAGAAGTAGAGTCTCCACTTATCGACGCCGTCCGCTGCGGAGCGAACATCGTCATAGGTCGCGTCGTCGGAGATACGGAGGCTGGAGCCAAGGGCCGCCAGAACCTCGTTCTGCGTCGCAGCCATGTGCTTGATGGCCGGATTGTTCTGAATGACCGGGTAGTTCTCGTAGTTGTCGGACCAGCCGGCAAGCACGACCATGCCGCCATTCTCGTTGAACGCCTTGATCGCGTTCAGCTCTGCCTCGGAATAGGTTCTGGGATCCGTCTGCGCGTCCGCCAGACGACGGGACGGAGCCGTCAGGATCAGGCCCTTAAACTTGGCGTTGCCGCAGGCCGCGATCAGCTCCTCGCTGGTCTTGAGCATGACCGTGCGCACGGAATAGCCCGCAGCCAGCTCGCCGAAGTTGCCCATGGAATCCTTGTAGTTGCCCGCAACATACTCGTTGTAGTGGGATGCGTCGATGCCGATGTAGACAAGCTTACCAGCATCCAGAACGTCGAGCACAACGTCCTTCGTGAAGGTGTATTCCTTGCCGTCCTGCTCGATCACGGCGGTGATCTTGACCGTCATGACACGGGCCTTGGTCGGGGTATACTTGAACTCCACATCCTGCGTGCTGCTTGCAGCCAGCGCGATGGCGTCCGTCACAGTGCCGATCGTCTCATTGCCGATGGTATAGGTGATGGACTTGATCGTCGCGGGCTTGGCCTCGCTGTTGAAGAACGTGGTAGTGATGGTCAGCTCTTCGTCGGTGACCGGCGTAGAGGTGCCGCACTCAGCCTTGGAGATGCCGAGCTTGAGCGATTCGCCGACCCACACAGGAGCGGTCACGGCCAGATCGCCGTCGCCCTCGGTGACGCGGACGAAGTAATAGGTGTACTCGGGATCGAGCGTGACGCTGACGGAGCCCTTGGCGAGATCCGCGGCATTGTCCCAGGTATAGGCGACCTTGCCGGAGTTGGCGACCAGCTCGACCTTGGCGATGGAATCGGTACGGTCGGGATCGTTGAAGGAGACCTCAAAGCTCAGCTTTTCCGGAACGTCGATGATGGAGCCCATCATGTTGCCGTTGACGGTGTAGTCCAGCTCAAGGTTCTTGTCCTCGGTGGCGTACATGCGGCGGTTGCGGATCGCCTCATAGATGCCGTCCTCGGTGAAGTCGTCGGTCAGGACAACGTCGCGGGCGTCGTTGGCGTTGCCCCAACGGCCCTTGTGGTTATCCTGGTTGTTGGTCGGTGCGACGTGCCAGCCCTTGTCGAGCGCCATAATGTACTGCTCGTAGCTGGGATAGTAGCCGCCCGCGCCGATCTGGCCTTCGCCGTTGCCGACCTCGACCATGTACATACGGGTGTCGATCACGGCATCCCAATAACCGAAGTCAATGAAGTTGCCGAAGGTCGTGCCCGGATGGTTGAACTGGCTCAGTGCGTTGGCACCCTCGGGCTGAGAAAGGAGCTTGTAGTAGGCCTGCATGCCGGCGTCCTTGGTCTTGTTGTTGAGCGTCGAATTGTTGCGGGAAACGATGCCGGGGGTGTTGAAGGTGTTGATATGGCCGGGGCCGCCGGACCACGTCATCTCAAAGCCCGCCATGGCGACCATGCTGCCCGCGTTTTCCGCGTTGAACGCAGCGACAGCGTCCTTGTAGCTCTTCCAGGTCTGCTGACTGGAAGCGGAGGCCAGGGACATGTCGTAGAGCGCACCCTCGGGGTTCGCGGCGCTGGTGGAGTCAAAATAGTTGGAGTGATCGGTGAACGCGACGAAGTCAACGTTCGCGGTATCCGGCAGATTCTTGACATAGCTCAGAGCGCTTTCCAGCGAGCCTGCGCCGTCGGAATACTGCGTATGGGAATGCAGCTGGCCGAAATAGCGCTGGAAGGTCGCCTCGCCGATGGTGAAGGACCACGTCTTGCTGGCTTCCTTGCCGTCCGCACGCTTGACCGTCACAGTCACGGTGACTCTGCCGTCCGCCAGAGCGGCAGCCGGGGTGTAGGTGACCTTGCCGTCCGCGTAGGACGCATTGACCGTCTCGTTGTTGACCGTCATGGTCACGGTGGGAGCTTCACCGGCGTTTGCGATCTCCGCAGAGATCACCGGCTTCTTTTCCGTGCCGGTCTGCGCGCCCTGTGCCGGGGTCACGTTGGAAATGACCGGCTCGTCGAGGATGTTGACGGTGTAGGACGCTCTGGCCTCGTTGCCCTTGACATCCTTGAACGCAAAGGTCAGGGTCATCTTGCTGCCGGCCTTGGCTGCTTCCTCAATGTCCGTATCAAAGACCGTGATATGGACGCGGCCCTTGCCGGTGGTGAAGCCGTCCAGAACCTCCACGTCCGTGCCGCCCATTACGCCGCCGATCAGCTTGCCCTTTTCGTCGCGGATGCTGTACTCGATCCACGGATCGTCGATCGCATAGATCGTGTCGATCTCGAGGTCAAACTCGTAATTGCTGCCGACATAGGCCGGGAGCATGGTTTCGGGGAAGGTGATGGTGGGCTGCACGACGAGGCCGCCGTCCACATTCACGCCGTCCGCCACGGGATAGAAGAAGAAGGAGTAGAGTGTATAATCAAGCTCGCCAGTCTTGCTGTACATGCTGTAGGTCTTGAACGCGTCGGAGTAATACTCCAGCCACTGGCTGTGGCCGCTGAACTTCGCAACGCGGCTCTCCATCTCATAGCCGCCCACGCCGCCGGAGCAGGTGCGGACGAGCCAGTCGGCGTCATCAGTCGTGACGCCCTCTTCGGAGAAGTCCTTGCTGTAGAAGGCGTTGTTGCCGGTGCCGTTGGAGCAGAGGTAGCCGTAAGCCTCGCTGTAGAAGCGGAGATATTCGCCGTTCTGCTCGACGGTAAAGACGACCGCGCCGTTGGCCGGGACAGCCTTGCCGTTCTCGATCACAGCCGCAGCCTTTTCAATGGACTTCGTGTCGTTCTCTGCCGCCAGAACCGCCTGTGCGTTCTGGTTGTAGATCACGAACTTGTCGCCGGGCTTCGGCAGATCGCCGGAGGGCTGATCGGAGCCGTCGTCCACGACCAGATAGAACTGCTGCGCAAACAGGGCCTCGTCGCCGATCTTGCCGTAGCTGCTCCAGTTATTCTTATCCGCATACCACTCCAGATAGTTGCCGCGCACGGCATTCTGGATATAGAAGCAGTTTTCGGTCTTCGCAGCCGTGACGTTCCATGCGGTGTTCACATCGTCCAGCGGCGTGCTGCCGTAGCTTGCGCCCATGGAGAGCTTCTTGCCGTCGCTGGTGGAGAACGTGTAGGTGCCGTCCTTGTTGACGCCGACCGTCCAGATGTCCGCATCCGTATAGCCGGTGAGCGTACCGTTCGTCAGCGTGACGTCCGTGCCCTTGTTATAGAAGCCGCTGTATTCGGTGGAAAGCGCCTTCATGTTTGCAGGGTTGTAAATAACGACCTGCTCGCCGTCCTTGAACAGCGCGCTGGGCGTCGGCTCGGGGCCGGGATCAGGCTCCGTGCCGGAGTCCACGACCAGATAGAGCTGCTGCTCAAAGGCGTCGCCCGTTCCGGTGTAGGCGCTCCAGGTACCAAACTTCTCCTGGAACTGCATACGGTACTTATCCGTGCGGCCGGTGTTGTCGATATAATAGGTCGCTTCCTTGCCGTCTACGGCGTTGAGCTTCCAGCTCTGGTTCACATCGTCCAGCGGGGTGCTGGTGAAGCCGGTACCCATGGAGAGCTTCTTGCCCTCGCCGGTCGAGAAGGTATAGGTGCCGTCCTCGTTGATGCCAACCGTCCAGATGTCCGCATCCGTATAGCCGGTGAGCTTGCCCTCTGCCAGCGTCACGTCCGTACCCTTGTTATAGTAGCCGGAGTATTCCGTGGACAGAGTCTTGCCATAAACGGGGTTGAACACAACGACCTTATCGCCGTTCTGGATGTCCTCGGCCTTGATGATGCCGCTCTGGCGGGCCGGGGCTGCTTCCAGCTTATACAACGAGATCGGCTGCTGGTTTTCGCTCTTGTAGTAGCGGAAACGAGTGCCGTTCGTCGCGGCATTGTTGTATTGCAGCGTCGTCGTGTTGCTGACGATCTTGACCTTGCCGTCGGCAAAGCTGATCGCATTCAGCGCCGGGGAGGCATTGCTGTTCAGCCTGTTCTTGCCAGATGTACCGGAAATGTACTTTCCGCTGGCAGACTGCACAGAATAGCCGCCCTCCATCGGTGCGATGGTGAAAGCATACTTCGCATAATCACCGGTGATCTTGCCCTCGGTGATCGTAACATCGACCTTGTTCCCCTCGACATCAAGATTCGTGCGGGAACCGTCCATGATCAGGCTGTCGCCCTCAGAGACGATCAGATAGGTACCCGACCAGTCCTTCGGCGCGGCCGTGACCTTGGTGTAGGTCTGGGTCTTGCCCTCTGCAAAAACGGCGGTGGGCAGGATGGAAAATACCATCGCCACTGCCAGCAGAAGCGCAAACCAGCGCGTGCTGCGTTTGTTCATCTTCAGAATCTCCTCCTGTTTCTCGTAAAAATTCGCATGACCGGCGCATCGTGATCCTATCTCCCTGTCGTATCAACCTCCAGTTCCCTTTTGATGTCCGGCTATACAAGGCTGCTTTCTCCCTCCCGCGGACAGGTCTGTCCGCGTCAGGAGACTACATACCATAATAGAGTATAGCACGTTATTTTTGTAAAATCCATATGCCGTTTGCCTATTTTTCCGTAATTTTTTTGTGTAATTTTCCTGTCTGATTTTGTTTTTTCCTGACAAATTTTCAGGCAAACGGCCGTTTTCCATTTCCCTCGCAGAATATTCCCGATTTCTTGAAATTTTCTGGATTTTCAAGATATTTTCACTTCTGTTTTGTCACGAAATGCCGTTTTATCGTGCTGCCGGACTGCATCGGTGCAGTGCCGTGCTTCCGCCGTTGGCGGACAGGCTCCGCGCCTGGGCGCGTATTCTCCGCCAGGGCGCCGATCTCAGCCCGGAAAGGCGGTTGTAATTCCCCTCCGGCGGTGTTATCATGAAGAAAATGCAAATAAAGGAGATGGCTCTATGGATCAAAAATATGCAGATTACGCCGTCGAAAAGGCGGTCGAGCTTCTTGGCATCGACAGCCCCACCGGCTTCACCGAAAAGGCCGCCGAATGGGTACTGGACGCCTTCCGTTCGCTGGGCTATGAGGCCGTCCGCACCGTCAAGGGCGGCGTCTTGATCGATCTCGGCGGCGAGGACGCAGAGGAGGGCGCGCTGCTGCTTCAGGCACACACCGACACGCTCGGGGCAATGGTCGCGGAGGTCAAGGGCAACGGCCGCCTGCGCGTCACGCCGCTTGGCGGAATGTGTGCGGTGAACGGCGAAACGGAAAACGTGCGCGTTCACACCCGCAGCGGAAGGATCATCGAGGGCACGCTCCAGCTCTGCAACGCCTCTGTCCACGTCAACGGCGATTATGCCAAGACTGACCGTACCTTCGACACGACGGAGATCCTGCTCGATGAAAACGTCTCCTCCGCCGAGGAGGCCCGCGCGCTCGGCATTGAGACCGGCGACATCGTCTGCTTCGACCCGCGCACCCACGTCACCGCGTCCGGCTATATCAAGAGCCGCTTTCTGGACGACAAGCTCTCGGTCGGCATTCTGCTTGGCTTTGCGAAATATCTGCGCGACGAGGAAAAGGCGCTCCCGCGCCATACCTACGCGCATGTGACCGTCTATGAAGAGGTCGGCCACGGCGGCTGCGCCTCCGTTCCCGCAGGCGTGACGGAATCCATCAGCGTGGACATGGGCTGCGTCGGCGACGGTCTGCGCTGCACGGAGCGTCAGGTCTCCATCTGCGCCAAGGACTCCGGCGGGCCGTACAGCTACGAGGTCGTCGGCAAGCTGATCGACGACGCCAGGCGCGAGGGCGCTGACTACGCCGTGGACGTTTATCCGCATTACGGCTCCGACGTCGAAGCGACGCTCCGCTCCGGCTACGACATCCGCCATGGCCTGATCGGCTCCGGTGTCTACGCCAGCCACGGCTATGAGCGCAGCCATGTGGACGGCGTGCTCCACACGCTCAAGACGCTCAAGGGCTATCTCTTCGTCTGAGCGGCCGGAACGCGGCGCTTTCACGAAAGCGTGGGCAGCAACAGCGCGTTGCTTGTCCGGACGGCGTTTCTGTGCTACACTTTTCGCAAGGAGGTGCTTTCTATGGAAACAAAGGACATTTTGCACGAGCTGAGAACGAAAAAGGGACTCTCGCAGGACGAGCTGGCCGAAAAGCTCTTTGTCACGCGGCAGGCCGTCTCCCGCTGGGAAAACGGCGACACCACGCCCAATGTGGAAACCTTGAAGCTGCTTTCCGGCCTTTTTGATGTTTCGATCAACACCCTGCTTGGCTCTCCGCGCCAGCTGATCTGCCAGTGCTGCGGAATGCCGCTCGACGACACCACGACCAGCCGGGAGCCGGACGGCTCCTTCAACGAGGATTACTGCAAGTGGTGCTACACCGGCGGCACGTTCACCTACACCAGCAAGGAGCAGCTGATCGATTTCTGTGTGACGCATATGGCAAGCGAGCAGTGGCCCGCGGAGCAGGTGCGCGCGCACATGGAGGCCGTCGTACCGGGTCTGAAGCACTGGAAAGAATAATTCTCAGCACAAAACGATACAGCAAAGCCGCTGCCTACGCAAAAGCGCAGGCAGCGGTCTTTTTATCGAACTCTGGTATATCGCTCCGTATCCGCCGCCTCCGCGCGGTCACGGGCGGCAAAGCCCGCGCCCGGAAGCAGTGTCTCATAGATAATCTCCGCCGGCGTCCGCGTCTCGCCGGTTCTTTCCGCCGCCGACATGGCCGCCAGCCGCTCCGGCCGCTCCAAGAGCGTCAGCGCCGTCGCCGCAAGCGCCTCGGGCGTATCCGCTGTCTCTGCCGCGCCAAGTCCGAGGAAGAAGTCCAGATTGTGTTCCTCGCACCCGGCCACCGCGTCGATCAGCACCATCGGCAGGCCGCTGGCCGCCGCCTCCGTGGTGCTCAGGCCGCCCGGCTTCGTCAGCAGCAGGTCGCTGCCCTGCATCATGACGGGCATATTCGTCACAAGCCCCAGAACACGGACGTTTTCCTGTCCGGCAAAGCGCTTTTCCAGCTTCTCGAACAGGTCGCTGTTCGTCCCGCAGACGATCGACAGGAGCTGATCCTCCCGCAGCATCGGCTCCAGCAGCTCCGCCAGCTCGCAGATCGGCCCGCAGCCCATGCTGCCGCACATCATAAGCAGATGCTGCTTCTCCGGCGCAATGCCCAGCGCGCGCTTCGCCTCCGCCTTCTCCATCGGGTGATAAAACGCCTGCGCCGCCGGAAGCCCGGACGGTACGAGCTTTTCCCGCGCCACACCGCAGCCCGCGAATTCCTCCGTCAGCAGCGGCGACGGAATAAAGTAGAAGTCCAGATTGGAGTCCGCCGCGCACGGGCTGCATGTGTAATCCGTGGAGACAAAGCTCGTCTGGAGCCGCAGCGGATATCTCCGCAGCAGCTCCGTGACAGCCAGCGCCGGGAACACATGCGTGCAGATGATATTGTCATAGCTGCCGCTTTCCAGATACTCCCGCATCCGGTCCACGCCGGAGGTCAGGTATTTGTAGACCGTCGTTCCCTCGCGGAAGATCGATTCATGCTGCTCCACGTCCGCATAGCCGGCCTTGAAGAGCTTCGGCGCGTAACGGTAGATGCGCGTGTGCCAGTTGGAAATGAAGCGGGAGGCATGGGGCGAGATAAATTGCAGCGCATCCACGATGTCGCAAAGCTCTCCGCGCTCCTGATAGACCTCCTGAATGGCCTTGGCGCAGGAGTTATGCCCCGCGCCGGTATTGCAGCTCATAATCAGCGTCCGCATTCCGCGTCCTCCTTTTTCCTCCGCGCAGCCTTTTTCTGCTGCATTTCGAGCAGCTTGACGAGCCGCGGGCGGTTATACCGCTGGATGATGATGAACGAAACGTTCCCAAGCAAAATGTAAACCACCGTCAGCGCGATCCCCCATCCGCCCGGCCAGAGCCACAGGAAGCCCAGTCCGGTCACGGAAAGCAGCGCATGGATCAGCTCCGCCACGCACGTCTCCTCGATCATGCGCGGCAGATCGGTCATGGTCTGCGGCGTGAGCCTCTTCGCAGGCATCAGCTTCGGAAAGATGCGGCTCATATCCGGCAGCTTGTTCTGCCACTGCTTGACACGCAGAAGCCGGTATAGCTTCTCTTCCCACGGCTGGCTCCGGAACGGAAAGCGCTCCGCCGAAAACCAGCGCTTCGGCAGCAGGCGGCCCAGCAGGAAGCCGAATATCCCGGTCGCGGCCAGATAAAGAAAGCAATGGAGCAGGTGCATTTGACATCAATTCCTTTGAGGGTGCCCATTCCCCATATTATCGTTGCTTCTTTGATTTTACACGCAAAACTGCAACTCTGCTTCAAATCAGACTCAACAATTGTTGATGTTCTTCCTGTTTTGGGCAATTGCGTAAAAAGGGCTGTCTCACGAAGAGGCAGCCCCTTTTTCTTGCTCTAACGGCAGCCGCACCGTAAACCGGCAGCCTCTCGCTTCCAGATTCTGCACGTCCACGCTGCCGCCGCTCATCTCCACGATCTGCCGCACCAGTGCCAGTCCGAGGCCGTTTCCCTCCATGCCGTGTGAGGACTCGCTCTGATAGAATTTCGTGAAAATGTGTTCCTCGTCACCCGGCACGATGCCAGGGCCGTCGTCCTCGATCGTAAACACGACCGCGCCTTCCGTGCGCATCATTTTTATCCGGATCTCGCCGCCCTTGGGCGAAAACTTGACCGCGTTCCCGATCAGGTTCGTCCAGACATGCGGCAGAAGGCTTTCATAGCCGAAAAATGGCGTCTCTGCCAGCTCCACCTCAAAGCCAAGCTCCTTCTCCGACCACTTCTGCTCCAGCGCGACAATGGCCTGCCGGATCTGCTCGTCCAGCCGGAACTGCGTTTCCTGCGGCAGGATGGACTGATTGCTCAGCTTGGACAGCAGCAGGATGTTCCCTGTCAGGGCGGACAGCCTGCGGGTATTGAAGAGGATCTTCTCGACGTAGGCGCGCTGCTCCTCGGGCGAAGGCTCGCCCTCGAGCAGGGACGCATAGCCCTCGATGGCGTTGATGGGCGTCTTGAACTCGTGCGAAACGTCGGAAATGAAGTCCGTCTGGAGGGTCTCGGTCGTGCTCAGCTCACGCACCATGCTGTTGAAGCTGTCATAGATGTCCTGCACGTCCTGGATGCGGCTTTCGCATTTTGCTTCGACCTTGAAATCGCCGTCCGCGACCTCGCGCATGGCGCTGCGGAGCTTGGCAATGGGGTCGATCAGCATTTTTGTCATATGGTTGGTCACGGCCACGCCGATGGTCCCGCTGAACACCATCGCCCACACGAAGATCGGCAGCTCCGGCGTCACACCGAACCAATGCCGAAAGGCCCAGCCCGCCAGCTCCGACAGCGCGGCCACCAGCACGAGCTGCGACATACAAATCAGGATAAAGCGCAGCCGCAGGCTCGATCTCCCGTTTCGCTTCTTCTTCACGCCTTCACCACCTTGTATCCCACGCCGCGCATCGTCACGATGCGGAAATCCGGGTTGTCATGGAAGCGCTCCCGCAGCCGCCCGATGTGTACATCCACCGTGTGCGGGTCCGTTTCCGAGTCGTAGCCCCAGATCTCGTCCATCAGCTGCTGGCGCGTAAAGATCCTTCCGGGAAACGCGGCCATCTTGTACAGCAGCATGAATTCCTTCTGCGGCAGCGTCATGCTCTCCGCACCGCGGCGGACGGTCAGCGAATCGCATTCCAGCACCGTTTCGCCGATCATCTGCCGGTGCTCGTGGATCATCTGCGCCCGGCGCAGAAGCGCCCCGACGCGCAGGACCATTTCATTGACATTGACGGGCTTGACCATATAATCATCGCTCCCGGAGAGAAAGCCCATGCGCATATCGTCAAAGGCATCCTTCGCCGTAATCATCAGGACGGGCATATTCATCCCCTCGTCGCGGATCGTCCGCACGAGCGTGTAGCCGTCCATCTTCGGCATCATGATATCGGAGATCAGCAGGTCAAAATAGCCTCCCTCGAGCGCTTCCAGCGCCTCGAGTCCGTTTGAGACTCCGACCGCTGTGTAGCCGTTCTTTGTCAGCACATGCTGAAACAGCTGCCGCAGCTCCCGGTCGTCCTCTGCCAAAAGTATCTTGAACATGTCCCTCTCCTCCATTTGCGCACCGCCGCGTATCCAGCCGCGCGGCTCTTCTACTGCTCAGTCTATACGCAGAGCCGGAAAAAATCAAGGCCAGAGAATGGCAACCATTCTCTGGCCTTATTCGTTCACGCACAGGGCGCGTTACGACCGGTTATTTGAACAGGACAAAATCGCAGAACAGCAGGAAGAGCAAAATTACTCCGCCGTAGATCGACGCGACGAGAAGCGCCGCCTTGAGCACGCCCCATGTGACCGCGCGGGATTCCTCGCGGGTCAGCTTGACCGGCTCCCGACGCTTTTTTCCGCCCGCCGAAGAGGTTTGCGGCGCCATACCATCAGGCGACTCGCGCTTCCACGGACGGTACCACGGCATTCCATCGACATTCATATTGGCAATGGTGCGGCCGTCGTCGTCATCGTACTGCTTTCGCGGTTTTCTGCTCATGAATTACTTTCCCTTCTTGGACTTTTCGCCGTTCTTGGACGCCTCGATCTCGCGGATCGCATCCTGCATGACCGCCTCAAGCTCCTTGCTGCGCTCGGGGGAGTTGTACAGGTGGCAGGCACAGAAGTGCTCCGGCTCCAGCTCGACGAAGTCCGGCTGAACGTACTTGCAGATCTCCATGCACTTGCGGCAGCGCGTGTGGAACTTGCAGCCCTTGGGGGGATTCGCCGGGGAGGGAATGCTGCCCTCGAGGATGATACGGTTCATCTTGTAGTCGGGATCGGGTACGGGAATTGCCGAGAAGAGCGCCTCCGTATAGGGGTGCTTCGGGTTGGCGTAGAGCTTATCCGTCGGGGCAAACTCGACCATGTTTCCGAGGTACATGACGCCGACCGTGTCGGAGATATACTCGACGACGGAGAGGTCATGGGAGATGAACAGATAGGTCAGGCCGAACTGCTTCTGGAGTGAACGCAGAAGGTTGATGATCTGCGCCTGAATGGAAACGTCCAGCGCGGAAACCGGCTCGTCGCAGAGGATGAAGTCCGGATTCAGCGCTAGGGCTCTGGCAATGCAGATTCTCTGGCGCTGGCCGCCGGAGAACTCGTGCGGATACCGGCTCTTGTAATACTCTGGCAGGCCGCAGGCCTCCATGACGCGGGTGATGTAGTCGTCGAACTCCTCCGGAGACACGATACCGTGCTCACGGACAGCCTCGCCGATGATCTCACCGACGGGAAGTCTCGGAGAAAGGCTGGAATACGGGTCCTGGAAAATGATCTGGATGTCCGGGCGGAGCCTGCGAAGCTCGTCCTTGGACAGGCCAAAAATTTCCTTGCCGTTGAAGTAAACCTCGCCGTCGGTCTTTTCCTGCAGGCGCAGGATCGTTCTGCCGATGGTGGATTTGCCGCAGCCGGACTCACCGACCAGACCCATCGTTGTGCCGCGCTTGATCTTGAAGGACGCGCCGTCAACCGCCTTGACGTTGCCGACGGTCATTTTGAAGAAGCTGGACTTGATGGGGAAGTATTTTTTCAGATTCTTGACGACCAGCAGGTACTGCGGATCGTTTTCAGCGCCATCGAAACCGGACGCGAGGAAATCATCATGGACGTTCGTTTTTACTTCTGCCATATCAAAGCTCCTCCACATTCACAGATTTCGGATAATCGAGTACCTCACCGGTCTCAAAGAACCGGTAGCAGGAGACGACATGGGTATCGCTGATGCGGATCTCGGGCGGATAGCGGCCGTCGCACTGGTCGCACCGCATTTCACAGCGGTCGCGGAAGTAGCAGTAGTTCGGCATGTTGACCGGATTGGGAACGCTGCCGGGGATGTTGTAAAGCTCTTCGACCTTCTTGCCGACGACGGGCTTGGACTTCATCAGGCCGATGGTGTAGGGGTGCGCCGGATGATGGAAAATATCGTCCGCCGTGCCCTTCTCCACGACACGGCCCGCGTACATGACGACGACGTAATCCGCCATACCGGCGACGACGCCGAGGTCGTGCGTGATGAGCATGATCGAGGAATTGAGCTTATCCTTCAGATTCTGGAGCAGATCGAGGATCTGTGCCTGGATCGTCACGTCAAGCGCCGTAGTCGGCTCGTCGGCGATGATGAGCTTGGGCGAGCAGGCCAGCGCAATTGCGATCATAACACGCTGACGCATACCACCGGACAGCTCATGCGGATACATCTTGTATACGCCCTCCTTGTTGGCGATGCCGACAAGCTCGAGCATATCCAGCGTTCTCTGCTTGACCTCTTCCTTGGTCATTTCGGGGTTGTGCAGGATGGTGACCTCATCGACCTGATCGCCGATCCGGAAAACCGGGTTGAGGGAGGTCATTGGCTCCTGGAAGATCATGGAGATCATGTTTCCGCGAATCTCCTGCATCTTTGCCGTCGGGGTGTTGACGATGTTGAGTGCCGTGCCGTCGTCCTGATTGAAGCGGATCTCACCGCCGACCGTCTGGCCGGACGGGCGCTGGAGCAGCTGCATCAGGGAAAGGCTCGTAACGGACTTGCCGCAGCCGGACTCGCCGACGACTCCGACCGTGGAGCACTTCGGGATATCGAAGCTGACGCCATCGACGGCCTTGACCGTACCGACGTCGCTGAAGAAGTAGGTGCAGACGTTGTCAAACTCGACGACGTTGTTCTCGTCGCGCATTTTGGTGGTATACAGGGCCGGATCCTTATTGGCGTCGGCACGCTGCGCTTCGAGCTTCTTGGTGACCCGGCGGTTGAACCGGGAGATATTTCTCGACTCCTTGCCGGAAATATAGGACGATTTCTTTTTCTCGTTAGCCATATTCCGAACCTCCTTAGCGCTTCGACTTGGGATCGTAGGCGTCACGCAGACCGTCGCCGACGAAGTTGAACGCGATAACGGTCAGGCAGATGAGCAGGCCTACAGGGATCCAGATGAATGCATAGTGTGCCATAGCGGACGCCGAGGAAACCGAGTTGATGATCGTGCCCCAGGTAGCCAGCGGGTGCTTGACGCCGAGGCCGAGGTAGGAAAGCGTGGACTCCGTCAGGATGACGCTGCCCATGCCCATGGTCGCAATAACGATCAGCTGCGGCATGACGTTCGGGACAAGGTGGCGGAAGATGCGGTCCTTGACACGGATGCCGGTCGCTTCGGTGGCGACCATGAACTCCTGCTCACGCAGGCTGAGGATCTGGCCGCGGACCATACGCGCGACACCTGCCCAGCCCATGATGCCAAGCGCTGCCATCATAATCATAAGACGAACGTAGGTGTTCATTCTCAGCGCGTCCATCATGGCGCCGAGGATAATCATGATCGGCATGGACGGCAGGCAGTAGAAGATATCGACCAGACGCATGATGAGGTTATCGACCCAGCCGCCGTAGTAGCCTGCAAGGCCGCCCATGATGATGCCCAGGAAGATCTCAAGGAAAACAACGACAAAGCCAACCATCAGGGAGATACGGCCGCCGTACATGATACGGGACATAACGTCGAAGCCGTCGCCATCGGTACCGAGGATGTGCTCCCAGGAGGGCGATGCATACATATCGATCTGGTAGATGATCTGGTCGCAGTTGATGAGATAATCGCCGGTATCCTTCTGCGTGATCTTCATTTCCGTCTCGTTGTACTGGAGCGCGCCGTTCTCGTCGTAGGAGTACTCGCCAGCCTCGTTCTGCTGCGGCAGAGCGTAGGTGAGCGTGGTTTCATGTTCACCGCGCGAGGTCATTTCCTCGATCGCGCCGCGGAGCGCGTTCTTCAGGCTGTAATCCATCGTGTCGTCGCCGTTGTAGCGGCGAATGACGAAGGTGGTGAAGTCAGCGTATTCAGCGCCGTTGGCATCGTAAACGATCAGAGCGCCGTCGTCCTCATGCACGACGGTGTACTTTGCGCCGTCTGCCTCGAACTCGCCGGTGGAGTAGGCCGCCAGCAGGGCGTTGGTACGGAAGGAATCGGAGGCCTTCGCACCGTTCTCATACATATCCAGCGTATAGCAGGTGTAGACGATGGCGTCGTGGGCCTCGCCCAGCTCATAACCGGTGCTGAGGGTGCCGTCGGTATGAACAATATAATTCTTTCCGTTGTAGGTAAAGGTGCTGTCGCCCTCGACCGCCTTTTCAGCCTCGGCCTTGAAGTCGTCGCCGAGATCCTCGCCAGTGAACTGGAAGGCATCGGAGGCCTGCGCGTAGACATCGAAGGTCTTGGTGCCCTTGCTGCTCTTTTCGAGCGTGTAGGTCACGCCGTCAAGCTCAAAGGTCGCTTCCTTGCTGCGGCTGGCCGGGCCAAGCTCCGCCTCAAAGGCATCGCCAAGGGCCTCGCCGGCGTAGCTCATACTCTTTTCAAGCATGGAGTAGGTGCCGATAAACGTCGAGGTATCGCCGAATTCGCAGACCTTCTGCGTATCGATGCTGCCAAGCGTATAGATGTTGTCACCGAGCTTGGTGATCTTGTAGAACTCATCGCCGCTGCGGAAGAGATAATCGCTCAGATCGTTGGCCTGCATGACCTTGATGCTGGAGTTCATATTGTTCTTCGCGTGAGTCGCAATCTCCACGGAATCGTCGAAAACATAGCCGTTGTAGGTCGTATTGTCCTTGGCCTGCGCGTAATCGACGTTCATCGCGTCGTACTTATAGAAAATTTGCTTCTGTCCATACGGATAGAAAATCGGGCCGAGGAAGGAGAACACGAACATGGCCAGCAGAAGGATCGTTCCGAAAACCGCGAGGCGGTTGCGGGCGAAGCGCTTCAGGACCTGACGGCCCGGAGAAAGGACCTTGACGCGGGATACGTCGTCCAGATGGATTTCCTGATTGTTGCTCTGCTGCTTTTTCTCAGCATTTTTCTTTTTCAGGACCTCATTCAGATTATAAGAAGCCATCCCGCACCTCCTTACTGCAAGCGCACGCGCGGATCGACCGCTGCGTACAAAAGGTCAGAAATCAGGTTTCCGAGCAGAGTCAGAATCGAAATAAACGAGAGGTAGAACATGACGAACGGGATATCCGCCTGCGTCATGGAGTTATAGGATGCATAGCCAATGCCGCGGATGCCGAACAGCGTCTCGGTGATCAGCGCGCCGGAGAACAGTCCGGGCAGAGATCCACCGAGCGTTGTGACCAGCGGGATCAGCGTGTTGCGGAAGGCGTGCTTGCCGATAACCTTCTTCTCCGGCACGCCCTTTGCGCGGGCGGTACGGATATAGTCGGCATTGAGAACCTCCAGCATATTGGTACGGGTGTAGCGCATCAGACCGCCGATTGACACGACAGTCAGCGTGATAGCCGGCAGGACGAAATGCTTCGCCACATCCAGGAATTTTCCGAAATCAGAAAGGTCTTGATAATTGCGCCCCTGCATACCGGACAGGTCAAACCAGCCCAGCTTGACGGAGAACACATACTTCAAAAGCGTCGCCAGGAAGAAGGTCGGCATGGATATGCAGACCATGGAGACGACGGTCGTAAAATAATCTGCAAAACTGTACTGCTTTTTTGCAGCCTGAATTCCAAGAGGAATTGCGATCAAAATCTGTAAGACAAAGGACACCAGGCCCAGGGCAAAGCTATACCAGATAGTGTCATGGAACTTCTGCGTGACCGGAACAGTCCATGCCCAGCTTTCGCCCCATTCGCCCCTCAAAGCGCTTTTCAGCCATGTAAAATAACCCTGCACGATGCCCTTATCCATACCGTACTGTGCATTCAGATCGGCCAGCCACTCGGTGTAGCTCTTGCCTGCGCCAGGACGGGATGCCAGCTCTCTGGCCTTGGTCTCCAGATAGCCCATTGGCATGTTATACATCAGCACATAGATCAGGAACATGACAAAGAATAAAATCAGGGCACTGTAAAGCAAACGTTTAACAGTAAATTTCGCCATAATTTCCCACCATTCTTATCATTTATTTCATTAGTGAGCATGGAAGGAGGCCGAAGCCTCCTTCCAGCTTGCTTATCTGATATTCAGTTTTTTACAGAAAACCGGATTCAGAAGTTCGAGATCCGTTACTGAACCGCCAGAGTGTTGATTTCAGCATACCAGACCCAATACGGAGTCATATCCTTGGGCATGGTGTCATTGTTGACACGGACGGAGGAAGTGGTGTAGCAGTTCTTTCTCTGATACATCGGCAGCTCGCAGCCCCAGTCAAGGATGATTTCCATAGCGGACTTGTAGGTCGCCTTACGGAAGTCGGTATCAGAGCTCTTACGTGCAGCGATGATGAGCTCATCAAGGTTGGCGTCGTCGATCTGATAGTGGTTGGAGTTGGTGTTCTTGCCGTGTGCGTTTCTGGAGTGATAGACCTGATACATATCGGGATCCGCAGTGGACTGCCATGCAGCGACCCACATCTGAGCGGTGTTGCTCTCAAGAGCGTTGTTCCAGACAGCAGTGCCAACGTCGTTGACCTGCAGCGTGATGCCGATGGTGGCAAGCGCCTCAGAAGCAGCGACTGCAACGCCGTAAGTCGGGTGATCCTGCTGGCCCTGGCCGGGGATCATGATTTCATAGGTCAAGGAAGCGCCTTCCGGAGCAGCGGTGAACTTGCCGGTAGCCTCGTCGAAGGTGTAGCCAGCGGCCTTGAAGAAGGAAATCGCGCCCTGAAGCGCCGCTTCGTACTTCTGCTCGTCGCTCATGCCCTCGCTGTAGAGGTCGTTGCCGTCAGCGTCCTTGGAGTAGCAGTTCTGGTAGCCTTCGTCGGTGGGACGAGGAGCAGCCCAGGAGGTGTTGGAGATCGGGTACTGGATGACGGAAGCACGGTCGCCGTAGTAGGAGTTGATGACGGTGTCACGATAGACGGCCATAACTGTCATGAAGCCCTTGCGGAGAGCCTTGGATTCCTCGGTGCCAGCCTTCTCAGCGCCGCCAACGTTGACAAGGTCAGCGTTGATGCCGAGGTAGCCATAGCCGCGGTAGTCAACCAGGTAAGTCGTGACGGTGTCGCCCGTCAGCTCGCCGTTGGAGTTGCCATCCTGGATCGCAGCGACGGTATCGTTGCTCAGGGACGGGCCAGCGACGTCAAACGTGCCGGTGATGATGCCGGGGACATAGTCGGAGTCAACAGCTTCCTGCATGAGAAGGGTCTCGGTGACAGGAGCGCCTTCGAAGTAGTAGGGGTTCGCCTTCAGAGTGACAACGCCGTTAGCGTAGCTGTCAAAGACATACGGGCCGCAGCCGAGCGGCTGGGTGGTCTTCTCGCGGACGATAGAAAGGTCGCCCTTCGGGAAGCCGAACTTATGAGCCTCGTAATCATACTGAGCCTCGTCGCCGTAGTAGTGCAGCGGAACGACGGTGAAGCTCATGTTGTAGATGGAGGTCGCATCGAACTCGGTCATGTGGATCGTCAGGCTGTAGTCGCCCGTACGGATGACGCCGGAGATGCTGTCAACGGAGCTGGTAGCGACCAGGGCCTTGTAGTCCTCAGCCTTGTCGCCAAGCTGCTCGTCGATCAGATCCTGCAGGCTGGAGCCGGCAGTTTCGCCTTCCATGTCAGCGATCACGTTGCCATACTTCTCGGTGATGGCCTTCCACAGATCAGCAGCGGTGCCGTTCTCGGGGATATCGAAGCCCCATGCAGAAGCGCACTCAGCGTCGGTGGTGCCGTGGCCCTCGTTCCTGCAGTAGTCGATGATCTCCTGAGCAAAGATCTCGCCGGCTGCGTCGTAGGCTGCCCAGTAAGCAGCGCCTTCGTCAGCGGTGAAGAACTCGGAGGAGCCGTCACGACCGGCCTCGAGGATCAGGTTGTACTTATACGCCTGAGAGTGGTAGTACTCCTGGATGCCTTCGATCGGCTGTGCATAGATGGTAGCAGCGCCGTCATAGGTCGGGTCAGCCAGGACATAGATGCCGAAGATGACGTCATCGATGTCGGCGGGCGTACCGTCGGAGAACTTGATGTCGTCACGCATCGTCAGGTTGTAATCGACGGTGCCGTCATCGTTCTGCACAACCTCGACATTGCCCATGCCATAGTAGGTATAGTCCGTGCCGTTATAGTTGACGGTCTCGCCCTCAATGCCGTTACGGATGATGTTGCCGCCGCGGTCAGCAGCCAGCAGGCCGCCCTGGGTCAGGTCAACAACTTCCTGGTCATAAGCAGTCGTTGCAAAGAACGGGCTGAACTTCTGGCCAAAGGCGGAAGTCGCGTAAACGAGCTTGTTGTTCTTGGGCTCAGCAGGCTGCTCTTCGGGAGTCTCTTCCGGAGTCTCCTCCGGCTGCTGCTGTTCTTCCTGGGCGGGCGTGTTCTCTTCGGGAGCCGGGGTCTTGTCCTCTGCGGGCTTTGTGCAGCCTGCGAACAGAGCAAGAACCATGACCAGAGCCAGAAGCAGCGCGACCAGTTTGGTGAGTTTCTTCATTTTATACCCTCCTAAAATTTTTTATATACCCGCCCCAGCGATTGCCGGGGCCGCTATATACAATTTTCATACAGGCTCGCTTTCCTTCCGGAAGCAGGCTTCCGGAGGCTTGCGGCCTTCGCCTTGGCAAAAAATCGTGTCCGCGGTTTGGGGACATTGTATGTTCCCGCACGCACACCCGATTTAATTTTGTCTATCATAGCAAAAAGATACGCAAATTTCAACTGTTTCCGTATTTTTAGCTGACGAAAACTTGGGGGGCAAAGTCTGTTTTTTTAGTGATTCCGTGCATTTTTATGCAGCCATTGTGAAATCTCACTGCCGATCTCACGGATGCAGCCCGGCTCATAGGGCACCTTGATGCCGGAATCACGGCACAGCTCCACGAAGGTCTTGCTGCCGCCGGCGTCCACGAAGCGCATATAGCGTTCCCATGCGTCCGTCCGGTCGTGCATGGAGGCGATCCAGAACTGGAACGCGACCGTCTGCGCCATACAATAATCAATATAGTACAGCGGATACAGGTAAATGTGGAGCTGCTGCTGCCAGCCGCCGCCGCGGCTGTAGAACGGCAGGTTGTCGAAGTCGATCCACGGGCGGTACTTCTTCTCCAGCCGCAGCCAGGTCTCGTTGCGCTCGTCCGGCGTCAGGTTTTCGTTCTCGTACATGAGATGCTGGAATTCATCGACCATGCATCCATAGGGAATAAACATTAGTGCGTCGTCGCAGTGGCCCTGCTCATATTTCGCGGTCTGCGCGCCGAAGAAATACTTGTGATAGTCCTGCGTCAGGAATTCCATCGACATCGAATGGCACTCGCAGGTCTCCATCGTGGCGTTCATGAGCGCCATCGGATAGTCCTTGCGCATGACGCGGTAGGCGTTGAAGGCGTGGCCGGCCTCATGCGTCAACACGTCCACGTCGCCGGAGGTACCGTTGAAATTGGAGAAGATGAACGGCATCTTGTACTTCGGCAGATCGGTGCAGTAGCCGCCGGGGGCCTTGCCGGGCTTGGAGAGCACGTCGAACAGCTCCATGTCGAACATGGCGTCGATGAACTCCGCCGTTTCGGGGCTCAGCTCATGATACATCCGCTTTCCGGCGGCGAGGATCTCCTCCGCCGTACCCTCGGGCTTCGCGTTTCCGTCGGGGAAGAGGAACTTGTCGTCGTACAGGCAGATGCGGTCCACGCCGATGCGTTCCTTCTGTGCCTGCTTGCGCTCGGCAACGATGGGGACCATGTCCCTTGCGATCTGCTCACGGAAGGCCGCGACATCCTCCGGCGTGTAGCAGTTGCGGCCGAGGCGGTCGTAGCCGAGCTGGATGTAGTTCTTGTGGCCGAGACGGCGGCCCTGCTCGTTGCGGCAGCGGATGAGCTTGCCGTAAAGCTCGTCAAGCTCGGCGCGGTTTGCCTCAAAGAAGCTGGCCCGCGCGGCATACGCCTCGCGCCGGGTGGCGCGGTCGGGGCTTTCCATATACGGCCCGAGCTTGGGCAGCGGCAGCTTCTCGCCGCGGAACTCCACCATGCCGGAGGCGTAGAGCTTCTGATACTGGGACGCCAGCTGGTTTTCCTCCTGCATCAGATCGAGGATCTCGGGGCTGAACGCGCGGGCGGAGATCTCCGCCTTTTTGAAGATCAGTGTACCGTAGTGCTTCTCCAGCTCCGGACGGAACTTCGAAGCCAGCAGGGCCTGATTGAACTTCTGGAACATTTCCTCGATCTGCGGGCCGGCCTCATCGGAGAAATCGTTCTCCGCGTTGTAGAACTCGTCGCGCGTATCGACGGTGTGGCGGATGCTGGCGATCGTCAGGTTGGTCATGACGTCCTTGCTCAGCTCTTCAAAATCCTGATAGGCAGCGATCTGCTCCTCCGCGCTGGCGGCGTTTTCAAAGCGCGCGCAGAGCGCGTCGCACTGGGCGCGAAGCTGGTCGAGATCGGGCCGAATATAGGGCAATTCTGAAAATTTCATAATTTTCGTTCCTCCGGGACATTGCAGTATGGTGATATTGACTATACCATAACATATTTTCCGGCGTTATGCAATTTGATTTACAAGTTTTTTTCATAATTTTTTCCGCGCTGTTCGTCCCCCGGACACAAAAAGCGACCTCCTCCCGCTTTTTGTCTCCCAGTGTGCTACAAAGCGCCCCGCCCGTCCGCGCTGTCCCGAAGCCCCGCCGCGCGCCGCGTGTCCTCCGGAGGCTCCGCTCCAAAAATGCCGCGCCCCCTAATTTCCCGTTTTTATTGTATTGATGCGCGGCATATGCTATAATATATCCAATTTGCATGTGCTGGAGTGTTGAAGATGCGGCTGGGAGAGCTGGAGATCACGGGGCGGACCGTTCTTGCGCCGATGGCAGGCGTGACGGACTGGGCGTTCCGCACGGTCTGCGCGGAGCTTGGCGCGGCGGTGACGGTAACGGAAATGGTCTCATCGCGGGCGCTGGTATATCAGGATAAAAAGAGCCGGGGCCTTCTGAGAAAGACGCCGTCCGGCGTCTGCGGCGCGCAGATCTTCGGGAACGACCCGGCGATCATGGCCGAGGCTGCGGGCATTGCGCTTGAGCTGTCCGGCTGCGACTTTATCGACATCAACATGGGCTGCCCGATGCCGAAAATTGCCGGAAATGGCGACGGCTGCGCACTGATGCAGAACGTGGAGCCGGCTGCGCGGATCGTGGAGGCAGTCGCGGCGGCGGTGCCGGTGCCGGTGACGGTGAAGATGCGCAAGGGCTGGGACAAGGGAAGCGTCAACTGCGCAGAGCTTGCGCAGGCGGTCGAGGCCGCCGGGGCGGCGGCAGTCTGCGTCCACGGACGGACGAAAACGATGCTCTATTCCGGCACAGCAGACTGGGACTGCATCCGCGCCGTGCGTGAGGCGGTGAAGATCCCGGTCGTGGCCAACGGCGATATTTTTGATGCGGAGGCGGCGCTCCGGTGCGAAAAGCGCACGGGCGCGGAGCTTTTGATGATCGGGCGCAGCGCGTTCGGGAACCCGTGGGTCTTTGCGCAGGTGCAGGCCGCGCTGGACGGGCGGGAGATCCCGGCGCTTCCGCCGCTCAGCGAGCGGATGGACACGGCCATGCGGCAGTTCGAGCTGGCGCGTGAGGACAAGGGCGAGCACATCGCCTGCCTTGAGGCGCGCAAGCACCTCGCGTGGTATCTGCGCGGTGTGCCCTACAGCGGATATTATAAAGAGAAGATCTCCTCCATCTCCACGGTGGAGGATGTGCAGAGACTCGCGGCGGGCATCCGGCGCGACCTGCGCTGAGAGCATGGGAGAGAAGATGGACATTCATCAGGAGAGACTGATCCGGCGCGCGGCGTCGGGCGACGACGGCGCGTTTGAGCAGCTGATGCTGGCGCAGCAGAAGCAGGTATATAACCTCTGCCTGCGCATGAGCGGCAATCCGGAGGATGCGTTCGACCTGTCGCAGGAGGCTTTTTTACGCGCGTGGCGTGCGCTGGCGCAGTATCAGTTCGAGGCGGAGTTTTCGACGTGGCTTTTCCGGCTGACGCGGAACGTCTGCATCGATTTTCTGCGGAAGCAGAAGCGGCAGCCGACCGTGCCGCTCGAAACGGAGCAGGACGGCGAGACGCTGGAGCTGCCGCTGCCGGACAGCGCGCCCGGGCCGGAGGAGCTGACGCTGCACGATGAAAAGCGGCGCGTTCTGGCGGAGGCCATGCAGGCCCTTCCGGAGGAGCAGCGGGAAATTCTGATCCTGCGGGTGGTCAACGACCTGCCGTATGAGCGCATCGCGGAGATCTTGGATCTACAGCTCGGAACGGTCAAGTCGCGTCTGGCGCGCGCAAGAATGCAGCTGAAAAAAATTCTCGCGGACGGGAACCATTCCAATTTGTTTTCGTCTAAGTAGTGGATACCAGAAAGAGCGAAAGCCGGGTGAAATGATGATGAACTGTGAACAGGCGCTGGAGGCGATCAGCGCAAGACTGGACGGAGCCTTGAGCGAGGAGGAAAACCGGGAGCTGGAGACGCATCTGGCGTCCTGCGCTTCCTGCCGGGCGCTGCTCAAGGAGCTGACGGAGCTGGAGGAAGGATTGGAGACGCTTCCGGTCGAGGCCCCGGAGACGCTGGCTCCGAGCGTGATGCGCACCATCCGCGCGGAAAAGGCCGCGCAGGCGGCTCCGGCGGCGAAAAAAAGCCAGCGGCGCGGGCCGCATATCACGGCGTGGCTGATCGCGGCGGCGGCCGCGCTGGCGCTTCTGCTGGGCGCGATCA